>JAABUS010000849.1_pt1 | contig 72630 bp, 65 predicted proteins | sample 5560161 | NCBI WGS metagenome assembly JAABUS01 (sample SAMN10711885, study PRJNA513376) | rock metagenome | isolation source: Antarctica rocks | place: Antarctica: Victoria Land, Trio Nunatak nord | collected 2016-01-04
ACCACCGAAACTCCACGCTCCTTGACCAGCCGGACCGCCTCCAGCTTGAACTCCCGGCTGAACTGTCGCCGTCCCATCCGAACCCTCCAATCTCGTGAAACACCCTAATCTCGGTGTCCACGAAACCGGCAGCAGCTCACATCCAGGCCTCCAAGTACGTGATTCACTACAAGAGCGACCGCTTCTGGCCTTTCTACGAAGTTGAGTATCGCTACGGGCGGGTGATCCTAACCATCAACACCACCCACCCGTTCTATGAGCACCTATACCGACCCCTGGCGGAGCTTTCGCTCAAGCAGACCGGCAACCATGGCGAGGAGGAGAGCGAGACGCCAGAGCCCACTGCGGAAAGCCCACTTGCGGTCGCCCTCGATCTTCTCCTCCTGTCGCTCGCCCGGACTCAAAGCGTGATGGGTAGTGCCAAAGAGGCTCGCCTGCCCGGCGAACTTTTCGAGGACATGCGCAAGGAGTGGTCCGACACACTCAAGAAGCAGATGGCTGCTTGATCTAGGCTTGTTGAGGAGAGTGGCGATCGCTACTCTTCTCTTGGTACCGCGGTTTGGTCGCGGCGACCTCTCTGTCCGGATAAAGGCGTGATCGGCGTCACAGCGACGTCGCCACGCTTCGGACAAGAGGTCTGCCGTAACTTGGCGCGGTTCATCCCTGGACGGTCAAAGGTCCGTCCACAGAACCGGGGAAGACACATGATGGAACAGGACTCCTGTGCTTGGGATGATTACGCGCGTGAGCAAAGGGCAATACGGCGGCGAGAGCTTCGCGAGCAGACCGACGTGTCTGGCAGGGAAGCCATCGATCTCATCCTAGACGCTATCGCCATGGGCGACACGTGCAGCTGGGACGATGCGCGTCGCAGTCGGTTGACCGCAGCACGGCACGAGCGGGCGCAGGTCTCTCTTCGAAAGCAGTATGCACCGGGTATCGAGGCTGACCTTCTCTATCGGCGTGGTCCTGATGCCGAAATCAGCGCTCTTCTTTCCATGGTGATGACGGTACTACCCGATGAAGCATCGCGGGTTCTTACCCTTCAAAGTCAGGGTTACGCCGATCATGAGATTGGTGTTCGTGTAGGCATTTCAGCCGCGGCTGTGCGTCAACGGCTGAGCCGTCTCGGGCGCAAGCTCGCAACATGACAAGAACACAACAAACACGGGGTAAGGTGGTGATCCAGCGGCAACTACAGGTAGCCTCTACATAGTTCGATAGGTCAAAGTATTAGGCCTTTGGCACTACTCTGGTACGTGCAGCCGCACCGACACCGGGCAGTGGTCCGACAGCCGCTCCTTCCAGCCCTCGCCGCTCTCCCGGTAGGTCATCACCCGCAGCGTGTCCGCCTGCATCCAGCCCCGCGCGGCGCCGCCCGCCAGGATGTGGTCGATGAAGTTCTCCCGCCCCCAGCACGGGCTGGACCTGCCCTCCGTCGCGCGGGCCAGCGGGGCGGCCGCCTCCAGCGCGGCCAGCACCGGGTCGCCCGGCCCCATCCAGCGGTTGAAGTCGCCCAGCACCAGGAACGCCGCCCCCTCCGCCCGGCGCTGCGCGATCCAGCCGGCCAGCGCCGGGACCTGGCGGGCCAGCACCGCGCAGCCGGGCCGCGCGCTGCGCTCTGGCGGATCCTCGCGGCAGCCGGTCTTGAGATGCACCGCGAGCACGCGCAGGCGCCCGCCCGGCAGGTCGAGCGTGACGTCCAGGCCGTTTCGCAGCCTGTGGCGGCCCTCTGGATACAGGTCCAGCGCCGCGAGATCGGGGTTGCGGGTCACGGCGATGCCGCGCCGCACCGCCAGGCCGACGCGCTGCACCACATCCTCGTCGATGAACAGCAGGGCGTAGCGGTCCGGCGCGAAGATGCGTGCCGCGACCGCGGGCCCGTCCACCTCCTGCATCGCCACCACGTCGGCGTCGAGGCGGTCGGCGTAGCCGCGCAGCAGCGCGAGGTCGGCCTCGGTCTTGGGGCGCACGTCGTCGGGGAGAGAGGGATCGCCGGCAGGGCGCAGCGTGGCCCACTCGATGTTCCAGGTCGCCACCTTGAGGTCGCGGGCGGCGGCGGGGGCGGCAAAGGCGAGCAGGAAGAAAGCAAGGCTGGGCGCTGCCCAGACCCGCAAAGGGTCCGAGGACCCTTTGATCCCTTGACTGAAGGAAGGGATTCTCAAGGCGAGCCTTGAGCGGGGTCCCCGCCTTCAAGCATGGGGGCAGAGCCCCTGGCCTTGCTTGCCTCCCTCCTCGCCCGGGTTACGACCATGGCAGCAACGCCTCCTGCTCCACAGGCGCCGGCGCCGCCGGCGCGGGCAGCGGCCGCGTGCCGCACCGCTCCAGGAACGTGGCGACCTCGTCCAGCAACGCCGGGTCGCGGGTGGCGTCGAGGGGATCGCCGCGCGGCACCCAGATCACCGTGTCGTAGCGCGCCCGGGTCAGCAGCACGCGGTAGGTGTTGACGCGGTTGGCGACGGCCTCCGCGCCGCGCGGCACCTGCCAGGCCGTGCCGCGGAAGCTGCGCACCCGCCAGGCGGCCTCGCCCGCCACCCGCACCAGGTCGGCGTCCCAGCACAGGCCGGCGTGGTCCAGCTCCAGCCCCTGCGCGGAGAACTCGGTGGCCACGACCTCCAGGGCGTCCGAGGCGCGCACGTCGGGCCAGCGGTCAAGGAACCAGCGTGCCACCGCGCCCGCGTCCATGTGCGCCAGCTCCACGCCCAGCCCTTCCGCGCGCAGCCGCCGCGCCCTGGAGCTGGCGAGCAGGCCGCAGCGCCGGGTGCCCCGGCAGGCGGCGCGCAGGTGCGCGCGCATCGCCGCGAGGTCGCGCGTCAGCAGGAACGGCACGTCGGCGGCCAGGCGCAGCGCCGCGTCCGCGTCGCCGCGCAGCACGGCGTCGACCCAGTGCGCCGCCAGGGTGCCGCGGATCTGGCGCACCGGCACGTCGAGGTGCAGCGCCGGGTCGGTGCGCAGCCCTGCGAGGCCGGGCAGGCGCTGGCGCGGGTCGGCGGCGTCGAGCGTGTCGGGCGCCGCGACCACGTCCCACTCCGGGCGCAGCGCGAGGGCGGCGCCCCACTCCGCCAGGCCGCCCTCGCCATCGTGGATCTCCTGTCCACCGCCCACCAGGCAGACGATCGCCGCCCAGCCCCCACCCGGCATGGCGTGCGGCGCGGCGTCCTGCCCGCCGGCCGGCCTGGCGTGGCGCGCCATGATGTCGAGCATGTGGCCCGGTTCCGAGTCGGCGAGGCGCACCGGGCGGTCGAGCGTCTTGCGGATGGCGTGCTCGCGCGACCAGCTCCTCTGCGCCTCGTCGATGACTACCACCCGCTCGGCGGGGATTTCTCCCGTGGCGACGTGGTGGTCGCGGAAGCGCGGCAGGGCCTGGATCACGCCCTCCATGCGCTGCCGCGCGGCGCGGGCGTCGCTGCCGTGGGCAATGGCGTCGCGGGCCAGCGCCTCGCGCAGGACGTGCACCAGCGAGGGGTTGCCGGTCAGGAAGGTGGCGCGCATCCCGCCCGGGCCCTCGTCCTGCGTGCCGGCGCCGAAGCAGGCGTTCAGGCCGCACAGCGTCTTGCCGGCGCCGGGGATGCCGGTGACGAACAGCGCGCGCGGTCGCCCGGCCGTGCGCGCCGCCTCGATCCCGCGCCGCACGGCGTCGGTGGTGGCGCGCAGGCCCTGCACATCGGCGCGGGCGGCAGCGATGGCGGCGACGTCGTGGCGGCCGTACAGCATCCGCGCCGCCTCGATGATCGTCGGCACCGGGCGGTATGGCGCGTGCTCCCAGCCGGCGGGGTCGAGCGGCGGGCCGGCGGGGATCGCCGCCAGCTCGGCCAGCAGCGCGGGCAGGGTGGCGGCGCTGGCCTCCAGCACCGCGCTCACCGCGCCGGGCAGCAGCAGCGGGCGCGTGGCCGAGGGCGAGCGCGCCCCGGTCGCGACTAGCACCGGGACGATCGGGTGCTGGCGCGAGCCGGCGTGGAAGTCCTGTAGGTCGAGGGCGAAGTCCTCCGCCTGCTCGCGGTCGGCGCGGAGGAACTGCGTGGCGCCGGCCTTGACCTCCAGCACGATCACCGCGCGCCCGGTCACCAGCACCGCGTCGGCGCGCCGGCCCAGCCGGAGCAGCGGGTATTCCAGCAGCACCCGCCAGCCCGCCGCGTCCGGCGTTTGCGCGACGACGAACGACAGGGTGCGGCGCAGCAGGTCCACGGTCTCGGCCCAGGCGCGGAGCTGCGCGGCCTCGTTCACCCGGAAGGCCAGCGCCTGGGCGTGGGCGAGCCGCGCCGCCACCGCGTCGGGGTCGGCGTCGAGCAGGGCGGCGGCGTCGGACGACCAGAACGCGGGCATGGCGCAACCATGACGTGCATCCGGCCGCGTGACCAGGGCGGCCGAGTGACTGAGTCAGCGAGCAAGGTTGAGGCTCTGCCTCAAACTCCGCCAAAGGCTCGCCTTTGGAATCCATTCCTTAAGTAAGGCCGGTCCAGGGGCGGCTCGCCCCTGGCGGGTCTGGGCAGAGCCCAGCCTTGCTTGCCTGCCTCCTGCCTTCCCGTGTGTAGTGCTGCCAATGTCCCACTCCCCACGACTCCGACCCAAGCCCCTCCCGGAGCACGCGGCATGAGCGCCGCCATGCGTTCCGACGTGCCGGCGCGGCTGGACCGGCTCGGCTGGAGCCGGTTCCACCTGCTCGTGGTGGCCGCACTCGGCATCACCTGGGTGCTGGACGGGCTGGAGGTGACGATCGTCGGCTCGATCGGGCCGGTGCTGCAGGACTCGCGCACCCTGGCGCTGAGCGCGGCGCAGGTGGGCGCATCCGCCTCGGCCTATGTCGCAGGTGCCGTGACGGGCGCGCTGCTGTTCGGCTGGGCCACCGACCGCTACGGGCGCAAGCGGATCTTCAACGTCACCCTGATGGTCTATCTGGTGGGCGTCGTCGCGTCGGCCTGCGCGTGGGACGCCTGGAGCTTCATGGCGTTCCGCGTGCTGACCGGGCTGGGCATCGGCGGCGAGTACGCGGCGATCAACTCCGCGATCGACGAGCTGATGCCCTCGAAGCTGCGCGGGCGGATCGACCTCGCGGTGAGCGGCTCTTACTGGGTTGGAGCGGCGGCGGGGGCGGCGATCTCGCTGCCGTTGCTGGGCGGACGCTATGTGGGGCTCGACCTTGGCTGGCGGCTGGGGTTCGCGATCGGCGGCGTGCTCGGGCTCTGCGTGTTGCTGCTGCGCCACTGGGTGCCGGAGAGCCCGCGCTGGCTGCTGACCCACGGCCGCCACGAGGAGGCGAACCGCACGCTCGACGACATCGAGGCCCGCGTGGTCGCCTCCGGAGGCAGCCTGCCGCCCGTCACCGGCGCGGCGCTGGAGGTGCGCCCGCAGGCGAGCTTCGGCTTCGGCCAGGTGTTCGGCGCCATGCTCGGGCCGTACCGGATGCGCTCCGTGCTGGCGCTGGTGCTGATGGTGGCGCAGGCGTTCCTGTTCAACGCGGTGTTCTTCACCTACGGGCTGGTCCTGGAGCATTTCTATGGGGTGCCCGACGCCTCCATCGGGCTCTACATCCTGCCGCTGGCGGCGGGCAGCTTCCTCGGGCCGGTGCTGCTCGGGCCGCTGTTCGACACCGTGGGGCGGCGGCGCATGATCGCTGCGACCTACGGCGGCGCGGCGGTGCTGCTGGCGGGCACGGCGGTGCTGTTCGGGGCGGGGATGCTGGACGCGCGCGGCCAGACGCTGGCGTGGACGGCGATCTTCTTCGTGGCCAGCGCGGCGGCGTCCTCGGCCTACCTCACCGCGAGCGAGATCTTCCCGCTGGAGACACGCGCGCTGGCGATCGCAGTGTTCTACGCGCTCGGCACGGCGATCGGCGGCGTGGGGGCGCCGTTCGTGCTGGGGGCGCTGATCGGCAGCGGCAGCGCCTGGGCGGTGGCGGGGGGCTACCTGGTGGCGGCGGCGCTGATGGCCATCGCGGCGGCGGTCGAGGCGGCGATCGGCGTCGACGCGGAAGGCAAGTCGCTGGAGGAGATCGCGCTGCCGCTGTCGGGGCAATAAGGCAAGCAAGCAAGGTTGAGGCTCTGCCTCAAACTCCGCCAAAGGCTCGCCTTTGGAATCCATTTCTTAAGTCAAGCAGGTCCAGGGGCGGCTCGCCCCTGGCGGGTCTGGGCAGAGCCCAGCCTTGCTTACTGCCGCGCCCGCGGCTGCGCCGTCGTGACGCCACCGTGAAACCGTGTCCGCCTTCTTGCCGGAGCGCGTCCCCGGGACCATAATCGGGATAAGGATTTCGGAGTCGCGCCGCGCCTGGCGGGCAGCCTCTCGTGCCACGCGCTAGGATGCCGTGCCGCTCCCGGACAGGAGCACGTGTTGCAAGACGGCGGCCTGCACTATCCCGCGCTCGTGCTGAACGCGGATTTCCGGCCTCTCTCGTATTTCCCCCTCTCCACCTGGGCCTGGCAGGACGCCGTCAAGGCGGTGTTCCTCGACCGCGTCTCCGTGCTCAGCGAGTACGAGTTCGAGGTGCACTCGCCATCGATGGCGATGCGCCTGCCCAGCGTGATCGCGCTCAAGGACTACATCCCGGCGGCGCGGCGGCCCGCCTTCACGCGGTTCAATGTGTTCCTGCGCGACGCCTTTGCCTGCCAGTACTGCGGTGAGCGCCTGCCCACGCACGACCTGACCTTCGACCACGTGGTGCCGCGCAGCAGGGGCGGGCGCACCACCTGGGAGAACGTCGTCACCGCCTGCGGCGACTGCAATCTGGTGAAGGGCTCGCGGTTGCCGCGCGAGTGCCACATGCACCCGCGCCAGACCCCGCTGCAACCGTCGACCTGGGAGCTGCAGGAGAACGGGCGGGCGTTCCCGCCGAACTACCTGCACGAGAGCTGGCGCGACTACCTGTACTGGGACAGCGAACTGGAGAGCTGAGGCAGGGATTTGTGCCGGCGCGTGCGGCCATCGCCGCGATGTTTTGAGGCACGATTTCGGTCGTAGCGGGTGTGTCCTGCGCGGCAAGGCTCGCGGGGCTCGCGGGACAGGATGAATCGGGGTCTGCGGGGATGCTTGTCTCGCGCGGCAGGACGGATTTTTGCCGGGCGGGCGGGATGGCTTGCCTTGCCTTCACGTGTGCCGGTCCAGGGGCGCTGCCCCTGACGGGTCCAGGGCAGAGCCCTGGCCTTGCCTCCTACGCCACCAGCCGCAGCCTCGGCCTTCGCGGCAGTTCCAGCGGCAGTTCCGGCTCGCCGGAGGGCTGCGGCGCCGGCTCGACGTCCACGGCGGGCAGCGCCTCGCCCAGGTAGTGCGCCGCGAGGGTGCGCGCGACGTAGTCGAGCGGCGAGGTCGCGAAGCTCACGGCGGGGTCGCCTTCCACCGCGCCGGCGGGACCGAACTGGGTGCCGGCGAAGGCTTCCACGAAGGCTGCGAGCGGCACGCCGTATTGCAGCCCGAGATTGACGGCCTGGGCGAGGCCTTCCGTCAGGCCGCGAGCGAGGGCGGATTCGCGGGGCAGGGTGACCTCGATCTCGCCGACGCTGCCGTCGGCGAACTCGCCGGTGCGCAGGAACAGGCGGTGGCCGCCGAGCGTGGCCTTCTGCATCGAGCCGCTGTGCCGCGCCGGCATGGTGCGGCGGCGCGTGCCGGGGAGGGCGGCGGGGGCGGCGACCTGCGGGCGTTGCGGCATCCGCGGCAGGAAGGGAGCGACGGCGTCGTGCATGGCGGCGTGGGCCGAGGCGTCGGCGGGGGTGAGCAGCGTGTCGCCGCGCAGCACCAGGGCCAGCGCCGCCTCGGGCGAGAGCGCCTGCGCCGCGAGCCGGGCCTGGGTCGCCTGGGTGAGGCTGCCCTCCGGCGTGACCGAGGCAAAGGCGGGGGCGATGCCGGCGGTCTCCAGGCCGAGCAGCGCGTCGGCGGGGCCGGGGGCCGCCACCGCCGCCGCATCCAGCTCCGGCAGGCCGCCGGCGGCGTCGCGGGCCCCGGCGGCTGCCTCGGCGAGGCCGGGCACCACGCAGCAGGCGGGCGCCGCCGGCCAGGACGGCTCGTGGCGCAGCAGGTCGCGCTGGCCGTCCGACATCACCGCGTCGACGCGGGCGCGCAGCAGCGCCGCGAGGCACGCCGCCACGTCGCGGGCCGCGCGCGAGGCGTAGTCCAGGCCGAGCGCGGCCAGCAGCGCGTCCAGGCCGGACAGGCCGACCCAGGCCTCCACGCCGTCGATCATCCGCAGCGCCTCGGCCACCGTGTCCACCGCGGCCACGAAACCGGCCACGTCGAAGCCTTCCGGGTCCGCGCCCTCCGCCGCCTCGCCGCGCGCGTCCGGCTCACCGCGCGCGGCGGCCCTGCCCTGCGCGCGGGTTCCGGCGACGCCCGCCGCGCCGTGGAACGCGGCCCCGTGGAATGCGGGCAGGGACAGGACGAAACCGGGGGCACGCACGCGCAGATCCTCGTCCGCGGCGGGGTCGCAGGGGACAGGGGCGCACGGGGCGGCGGCCCACACGGCGGCGTTCGGCGCGGCGCGGCGGTGCAGGAGCAGGGCGTGCAGGCGAGCGTGCAGCTCCGGGGCCTCGCCGAGCTGAGCCGCGCGGCGCGCCAGCGGGCGCACCCAGGCCTCCGCCGCCTCGGCCAGCGACACGCTGCGCCGGCCCGGCGCCAGCACCGACAGCGCCTCGGCGGCGGCCACGTCCCAGGCCGCGGGCAGCGTCACCATCCGGGTGGGCGAATCCGGGTCGGCCCCCGCGTGGAGGGTCCGCATCCGCACGCCACGCCAGATCGGGCTCGTTCTCATGGCGGCGAGACTAGGCCGGGAAGCGGGCGGCGCAAACCGTATTTCGTGGTGCGGCACCGTATCAACCACACAATGTTGTGGATAAGGCTGGGGGTGAAGTGTGGGCAAGCAAGGCCAGGGCTCTGCCCTGGACCCGCCAGGGGGAGCCCTCCTGGACCGGCGCACATGAGGGCCTGCGGCACGTCGGGCGGCGGCGTGCCGCAGGCCCTCGTCGGGGTTTCCAAAGGCGAGCCTTTGGTGGGGTCCCCCATCCTTCAAGCAATGAGGGCAGAGCCCCTGGCCTTGCTTGGCTTGCTTCCTGCCGCCGCCGCCATGGACCGTCGTGCCTCGGGTGCGTATATCCCTCCCATGACCCTCGGCACCCGTCTGTTCACCTGGCTGCGCGGCGCCCCTGTCGGCACCGACGACGCCGGCAACCGCTACTTCACCGAGCGCCGCCAGCGCCCCGGCTTCCGCAGGCGGCGCTGGGTGCTGTTCGCGGGCGCCACCGAGGGCAGCGCCGTGCCGCCCGAGTGGCACGCCTGGCTGCACTACACCACGGACGCGCCGCTGACCGCCGTGACGCGCCGCGCCTGGGAGAAGCCGCACCTGCCCAACATGACCGGCACCCCCGACGGCTACCGCCCTTCCGGCAGCGACTACCGCGGCGGGCGCACCGCGGCGGCGACCGGGGACTACGAAGCCTGGACCCCGGGCGGCTGATGGCCAGGCGCAACCCCGCGGAGCTGCTGGCCGGCGCCGTCGTCCTGCTGGTCGCGGCCGGGTTCCTCGGCTACGCGGTCGCCAACACCGGCACCGGCGGCGCGAGCGGCTACACGCTGCACGCCGCCTTCGACCACATTGACGGCCTGGCCACCGGCGCCGACGTGCGCCTGGCCGGGGTCAAGGTCGGCACCGTGCTCAACGCCGCCATCGACCCGAAGACCTACCTCGCCGACCTCACCTTCTCCGTGCGCGGCGATGTGAAGCTGCCCACAGACACCAGCGCGGAGATCACCAGCGACGGGCTGCTCGGCGGCAAGTACCTGGCGCTGGCGCCGGGCGGCACCGAGAAGATACTGCCCGCAGGCGGCACCATCACCGTGACGCAGGGCTCGGTCAGCCTGGAGCAGTTGCTGGGCAAGTTCATCTTCAGCGTGACCGACATGGTCAACGCGGTGAAGCCGCCCGGGGGCAAGCCTGCCGGCGGCACCCCCGCCGGGGGCAGCGGCCCAGGCCTGCAGTGAACGGGGCTGCAGTGAACAGGGCTGGCGCGGGTGTACCCGGGGCGGCTGGCACGGGTGCGGTGAGCGGCTCCGCCCCCGTCGCCATCGCGACATCGCCCTGGCGCCAGGTTGATGGCACGCCGGTCGACTGCCGCGAGAAGCTGCGTGTCCTGGAGGAGAACCACGCCGAGCTGGCGCAGGTGATGCAGGACGCGTTCGAGGACGCCGTGCTCATGGGCGTCGACGAGGCGGCGATGCGCGAGCACCTGGCGGCGACGGTGCGCGCCCTGCGCTCGCCGAAGCGGGGGTGAGCCGGCCCCGTGCATCCGGGAGCGCATCCGGGGCCGCACGCGGCGTGGCGGCAGCAGGGGCGGCGCTGCGCGCGCTGGCGCTGGCCGTGCCGGTCGCGGGCGTGATGGCGCCGTGCTCGCGTGCGGCGCAGACCGTGGCGCCGCCGACGCTGCCCGACCCCGACACCTGGCTGGCGCGCCCGGGGGCGGAGCTGCGCGTGCTGGACAAGGTGGGGGCGCAGGCGACGCCGGTGGTGCTGACGGTCGGGCAGGGTTCGACCTACCACTCGCTGACCGTGACGTTGCGCGCCTGCGCCGTGCGGCCGCCCGAACTGCCGCCCGACTCCGCGGCGTTCCTCGACATCGTCGACAGCCACGACGGACAGCCCGGATTCCACGGCTGGATGTTCGCCGGGGAGCCGCAGATCGCGATGCTGGAGAATCCGCTGTACGACGTGCACCTGCTGTCCTGCCGCGGCGACGCCGCGCCGGCCCCGGGCGCATCCCCGTCCGCAGCGCCGGGACGGGCAGGGCGATGACCGGTGCCGCATCCCGACGTGCCGTGACAGGCCGGTCGTGACGCGGGCGGAGTTCTCGCTGCCGCCGCCGGGTCGCGCGGCGTTCCTGCTCGACGTCGACGGCACCCTGCTCGACATCGCGCCGACGCCGGAGGCCGTGGTGGTGGCGCCCGGCTTGGCGGCGGACCTCGCGGGGCTGCGCGAGCGCGTGGGCGGGGCGCTCGCCGTGGTCACGGGGCGACCGATCGCGCAGATCGACGCCCTGCTGCCCGGCGTGCCGCACGCCGTCGCCGGCGAGCACGGCGGCGCCATCCGCCATGCTCCGGGCGAGGCACCGCGCACCGCGGCGCTCGCGGCCATTCCCGACGCCTGGCGAGAGACCGCGCGACGGATCGCGGCGGCGCATCCAGGCGCCAGGGTGGAGGAGAAGCAGCGCGGCGTGGTGTTGCACTATCGCGCCGCGCCGGAGCACGGGCCGTCGCTGCACGCGGCGCTGCTGGCGCTGGTCGCACCCTCCGGGGGCGCGTTCCATCTGCTCGGCGCCAAGATGGCGTGGGAGGTGCGGCCGGCGGGCGCGGACAAGGGGTCGGCGGTGCGCGCGCTGATGGCGCTGCCGCCGTTCGCGGGGCGGCTGCCGGTGTTCGTGGGCGACGACGTCACCGACGAGGACGGCATCGCGGCGGCTATCGCCCTGGGCGGCGTCGGGCTGCGGGTGCCCGAGGCGTTCGGCGGGCCGGAGGGCGTGCGCGCCTGGATCGGCGGTCTGGCGAGGGAGGGGTGGGGCGGCTAGCCGCCGCCTCCAGCCGCGTGCCGGCGCTGGAGGAAGGCAGGAAGCAAGGTTGAGGCTCTGCCTCAAACTCCGCCAAAGGCTCGCCTTTGGAATCCAATACTTAAGTAAAGCCGGCCCAGGGGCGGCTCGCCCCTGGCGGGTCTGGGCAGAGCCCAGCCCTGCTTTCTGCCTTGCTGCCCTTCGCCGAGCCGAAAGCAGGAAAGGGCCCAGACCACAACCACAGCCCGGACCCCTTCTTCCAGCGGCGTCGCGGCGGTCAGCTCCGCGGCGTGGACGTCATCTCCATCGCGGCGCCGACGCGCGCGGTGATCGGTGCGCTCGCCTGCTCGGCCAGCTTCATCGAGGTCTCGGTGAGGCGGGTCGACTCGGCCATCGCCTTTTCCATCGCGGTGCGGGCCGCGGTGGTCTGCAGGGCCACGGCGTCCTGCAAGGTGCGGATCGCGGTCAGCGAACGCAGCATCGACACGTTATCCTGGAACGAGGCCTGCGCCGTCGCGGTGATCTGGCGCGACAGGTCCTGCAGGCCGCTTGCCCAAATCTGGCTGGACTTCATCATCGCCTCGACGTTGCCCTGGCTGAAAGCAAGGATCTGCTCCGCGTGCTTCATTGCCTGCTCCATGCCGGACTTGGTCTGTGCCTGGGTCTCGTTCGCCGCCGCGGCGGTCGCCTCGGCCTGGCGGGCGCCGGACGCCACGCTCTCGAAACCCTGCGACACCTGCCTCACGCTCTCGCGGGCCACGTCCTGGACCACGGCCAGGCCGTCGATCATCGCCTTCTTGCCACTCATCGGATCATCCTGTGCGGACGCTGCCGCGCTGCAAGCGTCTGGTTGTTCTTGCCCACGGGGCGGTATCCGCCACCGGCGACTCATCCCCTTCGCTGCACCGCAGCAGGCGGGTTCTAGGCGCCTCCCGCCACCCCGGTCAAGGTTTATTGTGCAGTGCACCATATGTCTCGCCCGCCGAGACTGCGTGCGGAATGACGCAGCCGAAGCCGTCAACGTTCTGTTCATACAAGTAAATCCTGCCGAAGACCCTGGACACCGACCGCCGGCGACAGATACGCTCCGGTTGCAGGTGCAGAGGGTTTACGCGGATGCTCGCTCGTTTTTGCCGGATCGCCACCGCGATCGACCGGCGCCGCCTCGTTTCGCGCGCTGCCGTTTGCCTGCTGCTGGTGGCGCTCGCCATCCGGCCGGCCGCGGCTCAGGTGTGGTCGGACCGCTACTCGTCCCTGGTGATCGATGCCGGCAGCGGCAACATTCTGGAGCAGGTCAACGCCGACGAGCCCCGCTTCCCCGCCAGCCTGACCAAGATGATGACGCTGTACATGGCGTTCGAGGCGCTGCGCGACCACCGCATCGGCCTCGACCAGGTGGTCCCCGTCTCCTGGCACACCGCCTCTGTGAGCCCGGTCAAGCTCGGCCTTGTGCCTGGCACGTATATCACCGTGGAGCAGGCGATGCTGGCCATGGTCACGCTGTCCGCCAATGACGCGGCCTGCGCGCTCGGCGAGATGCTCGGCGGCGACGAGGAGCGGTTCGCGCAGATGATGACCCTGCGCGCCAGGGCGCTCGGCATGACACGCACCACGTTCCGCAATGCCTCCGGCCTGCCCGACCCCGAGCAGACCAGCACCGCGCACGACCTCGCCGTCCTCGCCCGCCACCTGGTGCAGGACTTCCCGGACGACTACCGGCTGTTCAGCACGCCGTCCTTCAACTTCCACGGCCGCGAGATCCTCAACCACGACACCATGCTGCGCACCTACCCTGGCGCCGACGGCCTCAAGACCGGCTACACGGAGCTGTCGGGCCACAACCTGGTCACCTCTGCGGTGCGCGGCGGCGTCAGGCTGATCGGCGTGGTGCTCGGGATGCGCGCCAACGGCGAGCGCGACATCCACATGGCGTCGCTGCTTGACGACGGCTTCGAGCGCATGGACGTCCCGGTGATGCGCAGCGTGCTGCCGCGCACCCGCGTGCCGGCGCTGATCGCCGCCGCGGACGCCGCCGCGCTGCCGGCACTGCGGTCCGCGCCGATGCCGTTCCACTATGTGCTGCGCGGCGGCTACGCCCCGCACGCCGAGCCGCGGCTGCGCGCGCGCCACGTCCTGGCCATGCGCTCCCTGAGCCTGCCGGTGCCGCCGCAGGCGATGGCCGCGTCGCGCGGGCGGGCCCACGCCTCCGTCCGCCCGGCCCGGGAATCCGTGCCCCCCCGCCTGTTGCCGGTCATGGCGCAGGCCCACGCGCAGCCGCGCATGGCCTCGTGCACCCGCCGCCATCCCTGCCTGCGCTGACGCCAGGCGCTAGCCGCCCGACTAGGCTGCCCCTTGCGCCCGGCAACGCGGGCACGCATTTTCGCTGACAGCCGGCGCGTGCATTCCGTGTCGGAGCGATGACACGGAGCGAACATGGACGGCGGGGCAGACTCGAGGCGCATCACACTGCATCCGCCCGAGGATTTCGCGGGCATGCGCGCGGCCGGCCAACTTGCCGCCGCGACCCTGGACATGATCGGCTCGCACGTCCGCCCCGGCATCACCACCGGCGAGCTTGACCTGCTCATCCACGAGTTCACCCTCGCGGCCCACGCCATCCCCGCGACGCTGAACTACCGCGGCTACCCGAAGTCGTCGTGCATCTCGCTCAACCACGTGGTCTGCCACGGCATCCCGGGCGAGCGGCGCCTGGTCGACGGCGACGTGCTCAACATCGACGTCACCGTGATCCTCGACGGCTGGCACGGCGACACCAGCCGCATGTACGTCGCCGGCAAGCCGTCCACCCGGGCGCGCAACCTGATCGACGTCACGCACGAGGCGATGATGCGCGGCGTGCGCGCGGTGCGGCCGGGCGCCACGCTGGGCGACATCGGCCACGCCATCCAGGCCTACGTGGAGGCCAACCGCTTCAGCGTGGTGCGCGACTTCTGCGGCCACGGCATCGGGCAGCGCTTCCACGAGGCGCCCAACATCCTGCACTTCGGCCGCCCGGGCGAAGGCCCTGCCCTGCAGCCAGGCATGTTCTTCACCATCGAGCCGATGGTCAACGCCGGGCGGCCGGAGGTGAAGGTGCTCGATGACGGCTGGACCGCGGTGACGCGCGACCGCTCGCTGTCGGCGCAGTTCGAGCACATGGTCGGCGTGACCGAAGGCGGCTGCGAGGTGTTCACCACCTCGCCGGCGGGGCTGCACCAGCCCAGCTTCGAATAGGCAGGCAAGAAAGGTTGAGGCTCTGCCTCAAACTCCGCCAAAGGCTCGCCTTTGGAATCCACTACTAAGTAAAGCTGGTCCAGGGGGCCTCCCCCCTGGCGGGTCTGGGCGTAGCTGCCCAAAGGTTCCGACGATCCCCTTGGATCGTTGGAATGGCAGCGGAGGGAGAGCCCAGCCTTGCTTCCCTATATCTGTCCGTCGAGCCCCATCTGATGGAACTCGTGGACAATGCGGTCCTGGTTCTCCAGCAGCCAGTCGATCGACGGCTCATTGCGCATCGCCTTGCCGATCGCCGCGGTGGTCGCCTTGCGGTGGCTCTCGAACAGCGCCCTGTGGTCGAGCGTCCCGGTCTCCGCGACCGACGGGTCCAGCCAGATCGAGCAGATGATGCCCAGCTCGTTGGCCTGCTCCTTCGGGATGTGGCCGGCGCGCACCGCGTCGAGCACCCCGTTGGCGACCGCGGCCTGCACGGTGCCCATCAGGATGCTGGTGTAGCGCGAGCTTTTCACCGTGACCTTGGACACGCACAGCGTCACCGGGCGCACCTGCACGTCGCAGTTCAGGATGGCGAACACCTTGGAGTGCCCGGCGGACTGGTCACCGAGCAGCGTCGCGATCGCGGTGCCGACCGGGCCGTCAAGCGCGCCGATCACGACCTCAAGCTCCGCCTCCGTGCCGGGCGGCCCGTCCGCGCACAGCGCCTCGCCGGTGCGCAGGATGATGCGTTCTGGACGTGGGGACGGGGCGAAGCCTCGCTTGCTTTCACTCATGTGGCTTTCTCCCGGAGTGCCTGCCGCCTGGCGGGAGAGGGCGGGCACGGCACCCGGCTATCTGCGGTGGGGAAGGCCGAGCCACCGGCTCTCGACGTAGAGCCCGGCCACCACGACGACGGCGAACGCGCCGCCGGAGACCAGGAGCCCGTAGAGCAGTTCGGCCATGCCTCAATCCTCGCTGGGGGGCTTGACCGACACATACTCCACAATCCTGAGCGCAAGAAGCTCGATCATCGCGGCCGCGGTCCCGCCGCCCACGCGCGTCCAGAAGCCGGGGTGCAGCGCCGTGTTGAAGATCGGCGCCACGATGGCCGCCGCCAGAACGCCGATCGCGATGAGCTGGCAACCGGAGGCCAGCAACTTGCAGCGCTCCGCCCGCACCACGGGGGCGCCGGAATGCCCGATGATCAGCCGGATCACCATCGCGCACGGTGAAGCAAGCAAGGCTGGGCTCTGCCCAGACCCGCCAGGGGGGAAGCCCCCCTGGACCGGCTTTACTTAAAGGAAGGCGGTCCAGGGGGCCTCCCCCTGGCGGAGTTTGAGGCAGAGCCTCAACCTTTTTTCCTGCCTGTCTCACGCCGCCAGCCCGTACAGCCAGTGCCCGACCTCCCCCCAGCCGTCCCAGATCATCTTCAGCGCCACGTACAGCACGACCGCCAGCCCCAGCCACGCGATCCAGGGCGCGCGGTCCAGCGCCCGCAGCAGCAGCCCCGCCGCCAGTCCGGTCAACGCCACCGACGCCACGAGCCCGACCACGAGCACCCAGGCGACGTCGTGCGCGGCGCCCGCCACCGCCAGCACGTTGTCCAGGCTCATCGACAGGTCGGCGACCACGATCCGCACGATCGCCCGCCACGTCCCGCCCGCAGCGGGCTCGCCGCCCGCCGCGTCCCCGGCGCCGCGCAGCTCGCGCAGCATGCGCCAGCACACCCACAGCAGCAGCAGCCCGCCGGCGAAGGTCAGCCCGATCACCGCCAGCAGCCGCAGCGTCACCAGGGCGAGCGCGATCCGGATCAGCGTGGCAGCACCGATGCCGAACATCATCACCCGCCCGCGGGTGCCCGGCGGCAGGCGGCTCACCGCGAGGCCGATCACCACCGCGTTGTCGCCCGCCAGAGTCACGTCGATCAGCAGCACCTGCGCGAGCGCCGCGAGTTGGCCTAGAAGATCGTGCAGCACCCTGCCCCCCGGGCAACCGGCCCACCCACTGCAACGCCCGGAGCACCGCTTCGGTCGTGCCACGGAGTCCGAACATGGTCCCGCGCTACACCCGCCCCGCCATGGCCGCGATCTGGGCGCCGCTCAACCGCTACCGCATCTGGTTCGAGATCGAGGCGCTGGCCGCCGAGGCGATGGCGCAGACCGGCGAGGTCCCGGCCGAGGCCGCGCGCACCATCCGCGCGCGCGGCGACGCCCGCATGGCCGCGATGACCGAGGCCGACCTCGAGCGCATCGACGCGATCGAACGAGAGGTGCGCCACGACGTGATCGCGTTCCTGACCTGGCTCGCCGAGGGCATCGGCGAGGACAGCCGCTACGTCCACCTCGGCCTGACCAGCTCCGACGTGCTCGACACCACCTTCTCCGTGCAGCTCGCGCAGAGCGCCGACCTGCTGATCGCCGACACCGACGCCGTGCTCGCCGCACTCAGGCGCCGCGCCTTCGAGCACAAGCACACGCTCACCATCGGCCGCTCCCACGGCATCCACGCCGAGCCCACGAGCTTCGGCCTCAAGCTCGCCGGCCACCACGCCGAGTTCGCCCGCAACCGCGAGCGCCTGGTGGCCGCGCGCGCAGAGGTCGCGGTGTGCGCGATCAGCGGCGCGGTCGGCACCTACGCCCACGTCGACCCGTCGGTGGAGGCGTTCGTGGCGCAGCGCCTGGGCCTGGCCGCGGAGACGGTGTCCACGCAGGTGATCCCGCGCGACCGCCACGCCGCGTTCTTCTGCACGCTCGGCGTGGTCGCGTCCGGCGTGGAGCGCCTGGCGACCGAGGTGCGCCACCTGCAACGCTCCGAGGTGCGCGAGGCGGAGGAGTTCTTCCACCCCGGGCAGAAGGGCTCCTCGGCGATGCCGCACAAGCGCAACCCGGTGCTGAGCGAGAACCTCACCGGCCTGGCCCGCGTGGTGCGCGCGGCCGTCACCCCGGCGCTGGAGAACGTGGCGCTGTGGCACGAGCGCGATATCAGCCACTCCAGCGTCGAGCGCGTGATCGGCCCCGACGCCACCCTGGCGCTCGACTTCGCCCTTGGCCGCCTCGCGGGGATGGTGGAGACGCTGGTGGTCTACCCCGAGCAGATGCTGGCGAACCTGGAGAGCCTCGGCGGCGTGGTGCACAGCGGCGAGGTGCTGCTGGCGCTCGCCCGCTCCGGCATCTCGCGCGAGGACGCCTATTCCATCGTGCAGCGCAACGCGATGGCGACCTGGACCCGCCTCGGCCAGCCGGACGGCCGCGGGTTCCGCGCCAACCTCGACGCCGACCCGCTGGTCGCCGGCCGCGTGCCGCCCGCGGTGCTGGACGAGGCGATGCGCCCGGAGCGCCACCTGCGCGCGCTCGATTTGAGCTTTGCCCGCGTGTTCGGGGAGGCCGGGCCGGCGCGGTAGGGCGCGCGGACACCCCGCCTTTCCGGCGGCGCGTGCCTTCAGACCGCCTTCATCCTGCCCGGATAGGGTCCCCGACAGCCTGCACTTTGCGTGCAAGGCCACAAGGAGGTCCTGACCATGCGCAAGCTTCTGCTTTCCTTCACCGTCCTGGGCGGTCTGACCGGGGCCGGCCTCGCGCCGGCCGCCGCCGCTCCGGCGACGGCGCGTATCGGTGCCGATGCGCCAGCCCTGGTGCACACGGTGCAGTACTACGGCGGCTATGGCCGGGGCGACTACGGCCATGACCGTGGCCGCTGGCACCATCACTGGCATCCGCACTACTGGCACCACTGGCACCAGGGCTACTGAGGGCGGGGTCCGCGCCACCGCGGCGCGGATCATGTCTGGCCGGGCCGCCGGCTTCCCGCTGGCGGCTCGGTTCCCCGCATCCCACCTGCATCGGGATGTGCACGTTCGTCCTGCTGAGCCGCCCCGGCCACGCCTGGCCGCTGCTCTGCGCCGCCAACCGCGACGAGAGCCTCGCCCGTCCCTGGCGCCCGCCCGCCACCCACTGGCCCGACCAGCCCGGCGTGGTCGGCGGCCTCGACCTGCTCGGCGGCGGCACCTGGATGGCCGCACGCGGCGGCATGGTCGCGGCCGTGCTCAACCGCCGGCATAGCCTCGGCCCCGCCCCCGGCAAGCGCAGCCGCGGCCAGCTCCCGCTCGACGCCTTGCGCCACCCCACCGCCCACGCCGCGGCGCACGCCCTGGCGGCGCAGGACGCCACCGCCTGGCGCCCGTTCAACCTAGTGGTGGCCGACCGCGACGCCGCCTTCCTGCTCCGCGGCCTCGGCGAGGGCCGGCCGGAGCCGGTCTGCCTCCCGCCGGGCGTGCACATGCTCACCGCCTTCGACCCGGACGACCCGGCCAGCCCCAGGGTCGCGCGCCACCTGCCCCGCTTCCGGGCCGCCACCCCGCCCGAACCGCCGGACTGGGCCGCCTGGCGCGACATCCTGCTCGACCAGACAGGGCCGGCCGGCAGCGAGATCCACGTGCCGGCGTCGGACGGCTTCGGCACGGTGTGCTCGTCGCTGCTCGGGCTGCACGCCGGCGGGGCGACGCAGTGGATGTTCTCGGGGGGTGGGGAGTTCGCCGAAGTCGAGGCAAGCTAGGCTGGGCTCTGCCCAGACCCGCAAAGGGTCCGAGGACCCTTTGATCCCATTTACTTAAGTATTGGATTCCAAAGGCGAGCCTTTGGCGGAGTTTGGAGGCAGAGCCTCAACCTTGCTTGCCTGCTTCAGCCCAGCCGGCCGGTGCTCCAGCACCGGCATGTCCCGACGCACCCGCGCCGTCATCGCCCGGTCGATGCGCGCGCTGGCCCAGCCCACGCCGTCCGACGCCCTGGCCACCACGCCGCCCCACGGGTCGCACATCAGCGCGTGCCCGAACGTGGTGCGCGCCCCGCCCGGGTCCTGGTGCTGCCCCCAGGTGGCGGGTGCCGCGACCCAGCACTGCGTCTCGATCGCCCGCGCGCGCAGCAGCACCTCCCAGTGGTCACGCCCGGTCTGCAATGTGAACGCCGCCGGCACCAGGATCAGCTCCGCTCCCGCCCGGCGCAGCGCCAGGAACAGCTCCGGAAACCGCAGGTCGTAGCAGATCGACAGGCCGAGGGTGACGCCGCCCAGCGCCACCGTCACCACCGCATCGCCCGCGCCATAGGTGGCGCTCTCCCGATACCCCATGCCATCCGGCGCCGTGATGTCGAACAGGTGTATCTTGCGGTAGCGCGCCAGCTCGCGCCCGTCGCGGTCGAACACCACCGTGGTGTTGAACAGCCGCTCGCCCACGCGCTCCGCGATCGAGCCGCCGTGCACCGCGACGCCGAGCCCGCATGCCACGCCGCGCAGGAACTCGTAGGCCTCGCCGCCCGCCTCGCCCGAGCCCTCCTCCGGCAAAGCCTCCGCGCTCGCGAACTTGGTGGCGCGGTCGCCGCCGAGGCAGCTCCACATCTCCGGCAGCGCCAGCAGGTCGGGCGCGTCTGCGGCATGGGCGGCCTCGAACAGCCGCCGGGCCTGCGCGATGTTCTCCGATTTGTCCGCTCCGGCGTTGAGCTGCATCACGCTGACCCGCATCGCTCAGACCTCCTCGACCCGCTCCACGCCGGACAGCGCCTTGAGCGCGTGTGCCAGGCGCGGCGTCACCGTGTAGCCGCCCGGGAGCGGGATCTCGACGTCCTGCGTCACGCCGAGGCGCGGCAGCAGCACGATCTTGCCGCGCCCCTTCGGCTCGCGCCCCAGCACCGCCTGCAGTGCGCTCACGGAGACGGACTCGCTCAGCCACACCCGCATCCCCGCGCCTGCGTCCGCCGCCGCGCGGTCCAGCCCCACCACGTCGAGCGCGGTGATGCGCATCGCGTCGCCCTCCATGCGCAGGTCCACGGTGACGATCACCGAGCCGCCAGGCACCAGCAGGTCGCGCGCGCGGCCCAGCACCTCGCTGAACAGCGTCACCTCGTAGGAGCCGCCGCCGTCGGACAGCCGCACCCAGGCCATGCGGCTGCCGGTGCGGGTGATGCGCTCCTTGATGTTGACCACGCAGCCCGCGAGCTTCACGCGCCCGCCGCCCTGCTGCGCGCGCTCCTCCATGCGGTTCGACGCCACCGCGCCCAGGCGGCGCAGCAGCGGCGCGTAGCTGTCGAGCGGGTGCGCGGTGAGGTGGAAGCCCACCGCCTCCGCCTCGAACCCCAGCCGCTCCATCTCCGGCCAGTCCTCGACCGACGGCAGCCGCAGCGGCTCCGCGCCGGCGGCCGGCGCGCCGAACAGCCCGATCTGCCCGCTGCTGGCCTGCTCCGCATTGGCCTGGGCGCGGCGCAGGATGGTCTCGGCGCCCGCGAACAGCTTCGCGCGGTTGCGCTCCAGGCTGTCGAAGGCGCCGGCGCGCACCAGGTTCTCGATCTGCATCTTGCTGAGCTGCTTCGGGTCGATGCGCGCCGCGAAATCCGCCACGGAGGCGAAATCGCGCCCGCCGCGCGCCGCCACCAGCGCCACCATCGCCTGCGCGCCCACCTTCTTCACCGCCGCCAGCGCATAGCGGATCGCCTGGGTGCCCCCACCCTGGGCATCGGTCGTGGTGTCCACGGTGAAATCCGCGCCGGAGCGGTTGATGTCGGGCGGCAGCACGCGGATGCCGAGGCGCTCCGCCTCCTGCCGAAGCGCGGCCAGCTTGTCGGTGTTGCCCACGGCGAGCGACATGCACGCGGCGAAGAACGCGACGGGGTGGTTCGCCTTCAGCCACGCCGTCTGGTAGCTCACCAGGGCGTACGCCGCCGCATGGCTCTTGTTGAAGCCGTAGTCGGCGAACTTGGCCATCAGGTCGAACACCTCGGCCGCCTTGGCCTTGGGCACGCCGCGCGCCTGGGCGCCGCTTGCGAACGTCTCGCGCTGCGTCTCCATCTCGGCGCGGATCTTCTTGCCCATCGCGCGGCGCAGCAGGTCCGCGCCGCCCAGGCTGTAGCCCGCCATGGTCTGGGCGATCTGCATCACCTGCTCCTGGTAGACCATGATGCCGTAGGTCTCGCTCAGGATGTCGGCGACGTCGGCGTGCGGCGCCACCCACGCCTCGCCGTGCTTGCGGTTGCAGTAAGACGGGATGTTGGCCATCGGCCCGGGCCGATACAGCGCCACGGCGGCGATCAGATCCTCGAACCGGTCCGGGCGCATCTGTCGCAGCACGTCGCGCATCCCGGCCGACTCGAACTGGAACACCCCGCCCGCGTCGCCGCGCGACAGCATCTCGTAGGTGCGCGCGTCGTCGAGCGGGATGCGCGCGAGGTCCACCTCGATGCCGCTGCTCTGCTTGAGCAGCTGCAGCGCGCGCTGCAGGATCGTCAGCGTCGTCAGCCCTAGGAAGTCGAATTTTACCAATCCGGCCTGCTCGACGTACTTCATGTTGTATTGCGTCACCAGCGTGTCCGTCTTCGGATCGCGGTACAGCGGCACCAGCTCGATCAGGTCGCGGTCGCCGATCACCAGGCCGGCGGCGTGGGTACTGGCGTGCTTGTAGAGCCCCTCCAGCTCCAGCGCCGTCTTCATCAGCCGGCGATAGCCCTCGTCGCCGTCGCGCATCTCCTGCAGGCGCGGCTCGCCGTCGATCGCCTGCTTCAGCGTCACCGGGTGCGCGGGGTTGTTGGGGATCAGCTCGGCGACCTTGTTGACCATGCCGAAGGGCAAGCCCAGCACGCGCCCCACGTCGCGCACCGCCGCCCGCGCCTGGAGCTTTCCGAACGTGATGATCTGCGCGACGCGGCCGCCGCCATACTCGCCGCGCACGTAGTCGATCACCTCGTCGCGCCGGTCCTGGCAGAAGTCGATGTCGAAGTCGGGCATCGACACGCGCTCTGGGTTGAGGAACCGCTCGAACAGCAGGTTGAACGGCAGCGGGTCGATGTCGGTGATGGTCAGCGCCCACGCCGCTACCGAGCCGGCGCCGGAGCCTCGCCCCGGTCCGACCGGGATGCCCTGCCCCTTCGCCCACTGGATGAAGTCCGCCACGATCAGGAAGTACCCGGGGAACCCCATCGCCGCGATCACGCCCAGCTCGTACTCCATGCGCTCTGCGTAGCGGGCGCGCATCGCCGCGTCCGCGCCCAGGGCGTCCATGCGCGCGACCAGTCCCTCGCGTGCCATCTCGCAGAGCGTCTGCGCCTCGGTCTGGCCGGAGCGCACCTTGGGGCACATCGGCAGTAGCGGCTTGCGCGTCTGCGCCATCACCGCGCAGCGCCGCGCCACCGCCAGGGTGTTGTCGCAGGCCTCCGGCAGGTCGCGGAACAGCGCTCGCATGGCACGCGCCGGCTTGAACCAGTGCTCGGGCGTGACACGCCGCCGGTCCTGCTCCGCCAGCGTGCGCCCGCCGGCGATGCACAGCAGCGCGTCGTGCGCCTCGTGCATCGAGGGTGTCGCGAAGAAGCACTCGTTGGTCGCCACCAGCGGCAGCCCCGCCTCGTCCGCCAGCCGGATCAGCCCCGGCTCGATGGCGCGCTCGACGTCCAGGCCGTGGCGGTGCAGCTCCATCATCGCCCGGTCGCCGAACGCCTCGGCCAGCCGCGCCACCAGCGCGCGGGCCTCCGCCTCCTGCCCCTCCGCCAGCATCCGCCCCACCGGGCCGCGCGTGCCGCCGGCGAGAAGGATCAGCCCCTCCGCGTGCTCCAGGATGCGCGACAGCGGCAGGGCGGGCTCCGCGGCGTCGCCCTCGATGAAGCCGAACGAGGACAGCCGCTGCAGGTTGTCCAGGCCGCGCGCGTCCTGCGCCAGCACCACGATCTGGTCCGGCGCCAGCCCGATGCGTCCGGTGCGCGCAATGCCGACCTGGCAGCCGATGATCGGCTGCACGCCCTTGCCCGCGCAGTACTGGGAGAACTCCAGCGCGCCGAACAGATTGCCGGTGTCGGTGATCGCGACCGCGGGCATCTGCTCCTTGCGGGCGAGTGCCGCGATGTCGGGGACCCGGATCGCGCCCTCGGCGAGCGAGAAGGCGGAGTGGACTCGGAGGTGGACGAAGTCTGCGTGCGGCATGAGCCGAAGCTAGCGGCGAGGGAGAAGGAAGCAAGGTTGAGGCGCTGCCTCAAACTCCGCCAAAGGCAAGCCTTTGAAATCCACTCCTTAAGTCAAGCCGGTCCAGGGGGGGCTTCCCCCTGGCGGGTCTGGGCGGAGCCCAGCCTTGCTTCCTGACAGGCCGCTGTTCTTAAGCAGTCCCAATGTGGATCGCGTGGCCGCGCCCGGGTCAGGCTGCGAGGCCGAGCCGGCCGAGCAGCCCCTCTGTCATGGCGCGCCGGTCAGCAACGCTCATCCACGCGCCGGTCAGGTGCAGCGTGGCGACCGCGGGCTGCCCGGCCACCGCCCCCGTGCGCAGCAGGGCGCGGCCGGACGCGCTCCACAGCACCGGCTCGCTTGGCCCGAACGCCGCCAGGCTGTCGAAGCCGATCGCCACCACCCGCTCCGGCCGCATCGCCCGCACCATCCGCTCCACCCGCGCCGCGCAGAACGCCGCGACCTCGCGCCGCAGCCCGACCGCCACCTCGCGCCGATACGTGGCGACGTCCGGCGCGCGCAGGAACACGGCGTTGGTACCGGTGCAGCGCGACAGCAGCGCCATGCCGAACATCGCCCGCATGTGCACGGCCATCGGCCAGGGCGCGGTCGCGTATTCGCAGCCCTCGGGCCACGCGCCACCCAGGTCCGCGCCGTGCTCCCGGTGCTGGCTGACGCGGGCGCCGCCCGGCTGCGTGCCGACGAACAGCACCGGCGGGCGGCACAGCGGCGGGCCATACAGGATCTCGTAGCCGCGCGCCGCCCCGCTAAGGCGGGGTGCGAGGGCGGCGTAGAACTGCGCCACCTCGCCATAGATCGTGCGGCAGACGGCGACGGGGTCATCCGGCATTGCCAGGGCCTGTCTTCCTAAAGAATGCCGGTCCAGGGGCGGCTCGCCCCTGGCGGGTCCGGGCGTAGCTGCCCAAAGGTTCCGACAGCCCGCTTGGGCTGTTGGAATGGGCAGCGGAGGAAGAGCCCGGCCTTGCTTCCTTCAGCGCACCCCCACCAGCACCCCGTCGCGCAGCGTGACGACGCGGTCCATGCGCGACGCCAGTTCGGTGTTGTGGGTGGCGATCAGCGCCGCCGCGCCCTGGTCGCGCACCGCGTGCATCAGCTCTGCGAACACGGTGTCGGCGGTGGCGACGTCGAGGTTGCCGGTGGGCTCGTCGGCGAGCAGCACGCGGGGCGCGTTGGCGAGCGCGCGGGCGATGGCGACGCGCTGCTGCTCGCCGCCGGAGAGCTGGCCCGGCAGGTGGCGGGCGCGGGCGGCGAGGCCGAAGGCGGCGAGCAGCCCAGCGGCGCGGGCCTCCGCGTCGCGGCGCCGGGTGCCGGCGATCATCTGCGGCAGGACGATGTTCTCGAGCGCGGTGAACTCGGCCAGCAGGTGGTGGAACTGGTAGACGAAGCCGATGGAGCGGCTGCGGATCTGGGTGCGCTCCGTGTCGCCCAGCGCGCCGGCGTCGCGCCCGCCCACCTGCACCACTCCGCCGTCGGGGCGCTCCAGCAGGCCGGCGGTGTGCAGCAGCGTGGACTTGCCGGTGCCGGAGGGGGCGACGAGGGCGACGATCTCGCCGGCGCGCAGCTCCAGGTCGACGCCGCGCAGCACGTCCAGGCCGCCGGCCTCGCTGCGATAGGTCCGCACCACGCCGCGCAGCGAGAGCGCGGACTCGGGCGACGTCAGCATGGGAGCAAGCAAGGCTGGGCTCCGCCCAGACCCGCCAGGGGCGAGCCGCCCCTGGACCGGCTTGACTCAAGGAATGGATTCCAAAGGCCTGCCTTTGGCGGATGAGGCAGAGCCTCAACCTTTCTTGCCTTGCCGGGCCTGGCAAACCCCGGCCATGCCCGCTCACTCATGCCGCAGCGCCTCGACCGGGTCGGTGCGCGCCGCCCGCCAGCTCGGGTACAGCGTGGCCAGCAGCGAGAGGACCAGCGCCATGACGATCACCTGCGTCACCTCACGCCAGTCGAGCTTCGCCGGCAGGTGTTCCAGGTAGTACACCTCGGGGCTGAACAGGTCTGTGCCGGTGACGGACTGGAGCGCGAGCCGGATGCGCTCGATGTTGGCGCAGAACACCACGCCGAGCGCGGTGCCGAGCAGGGTGCCGGTGACGCCCACCGAGGCGCCGCACATCAGGAAGATGCGCAGGATCGCACCCCGCCCCGCGCCCAGCGTGCGCAGCACGGCGATGTCGCGGGTCTTGTCCTTGACCATCATGATCAGCGAGCTGACCACATTGAACGCGGCCACCAGGATGATCAGCGTCAGGATCAGGAACATGACGTTCTGCTCGACCTGGATCGCCGCGAAGAAGCTGTTGTTGCTCTGCGTCCAGTCCACCACCCGCACCGGCCCGCCCGGCGGCGGCTGCGCGTCCAGGGCGGCGCGGATCGCGCGGGTCACGGGGGCGACGCGCTCCGGCACCGCGACCTTGACCGAGACCTGCGTCGCCTGGCCGGGCTTTTGGAAGAACACCTGCGCGGCGGCGAGCGGCAGGAACACGAAGGTGCTGTCGTAGTCGTTCAGCCCGGCCTGGAAGATCGCGGCGATGCGGTAGGCGCGCACGCGCGGCACGGTGCCGAACGCGGTGGCGGCCCCGTCCGGCGAGACCAGCGTCAGCTTCGAGCCGACCCCCAGCCCGAAGCGCTGCGCCAGCGTCAGCCCGATCGCGATCCCGTCCTCCGCGGACGGGACGGACCCGCCCGCGCCCGGCGTCGTCTCGCCGAACATGTCGAGCGAACCGGCGCGGATGTTGTCGCTGATCTCGTGCAGGCGCTTCAGGTCCGCGCCGCGCATCCCGCGCACCAAACCGCCCGAGCTGCCGCGGTCGGTGCTCAGCAGCACCTGGCCCTCGACCAGCGGCACGGCGTCGATCACCCCGGGCACCGCGCGCACGCGGCCCGCCAGCGCGTCGTAGTCGGTGAGCGTGGCGCCGCTGGAGTAGATCGACAGGTCACCGTTCAGCCCGAGGATGCGGCCGAGCAGGTCCGACTTGAACCCGTTCATCACCGACATGACGATGATCAGCGTCGCCACGCCGAGCGCGATGCCGATGAGCGAGAAGACCGCGATCACCGAGACGAACCGCTCGCCGCGCCGCGCCCGCAGGTAGCGGCCGGCCACGGCCCGCTCGAACGCCCCGAACATCAGGCGCCGGCCGCCCCGCCCGGCACGGAGCCGCCCGCGACCCGCGCCAGCGCGTCCTCCAGCGACAGCTCCACGCGTTCGCCCTCGGCTGCGCCGCGCACCCTGCGCTTCAGCTCCACCGTGCCCGCCTTGGCGCCGCGCGGCCCGACGACGATCTGCCACGGGTGGCCCATCAGGTCGGCGTCGGCGAACTTTGCTCCTGCCCGCTCGTCGCGGTCGTCGTACAGCGCGTCGCCGCCCAGCGCCGCGTAGGCGCGCTCGCAGATCGCGTCGCACGCGGCGTCGCCCACGCGCAGGTTCAGGATCGCGGCAACGAACGGCGCCACGCTCGCGGGCCACACGATGCCGGCATCGTCGTGGCTGGCCTCGATCAGCGCGCCCACCAGCCGCGACACGCCGATGCCGTAGGAGCCCATCTCGGGGTGCACCGGCCTGCCGTCGGGTCCTGCGACGGTGAAGCCCATCGGCTGGCTGTACTTGGTGCCGAAGTTGAAGATGTGCCCGACCTCGATGCCCCTGCCCTCGCGGCGCTGGCCCTCCGGCACCGCGTCCCAGGCGGCGAGGTCGTGCATCTCCTCAGTGGCGGCGTAGCGCCCGGTCATGCGCTCGTAGAACGCGGCCAGCGCCTCGGCGTCCGGGCGTGCCGGCAGCGCGGTGTGGTCGTCGGCCTCGAACGCCTGGTCGTAGAACACCTGGCTCTCGCCGGTGGGGGCGAGGATGATGAACTCGTGGCTCAGCTCGCCGCCGATCGGGCCGGTGTCGGCGCGCATCGGGATCGCGCTCACGCCGAGCCGCTGGAAGGTGCGCAGGTAGGCCAGCATCATGCGGCGGTAGCTGACCACCGCGCCCGCGTGGTCCAGGTCGACGCTGTAGGCGTCCTTCATCAGGAACTCGCGCCCGCGCATCACCCCGAAGCGCGGGCGCACCTCGTCGCGGAACTTCCACTGGATGTGGTAGAGCATCTGCGGCAGCTCGCGGTACGACTTGACCGAGTGGCGCATGATGTCGGTCAGCACCTCCTCGTTGGTCGGTCCGTACAGCAGGTCGCGCTCGTGGCGGTCGCGCAGCCGCAGCATCTCCGGGCCGTAATCCTCGTAGCGGCCGCTCTCGCGCCACAGGTCGGCGGGCTGGATGGTCGGCATCAGGATCTCCTGCGCGCCGGCCGCGTCCTGCTCCTCGCGCACGACCTGCTCGATGCGGCGCAGCACCCGCAGGCCGGCCGGCAGCCAGGCGTAGATGCCGGCCGCGCTCTGCCGCACCAGGCCGGCACGCAGCATCAGCCGGTGCGAGACGATCTGCGCCTCGGCGGGGTTTTCCTTGAGCGTGGGCACGAGGGAGCGGGACAGGCGCATCGGTGATCCGGTTCGGTGGAGGACACGGATGCTACAGGCCGGGCCACCCCGCCGCCAGAGGCAGGAGGCAGCGGGCCAGTTTCGAACCGGCCCATGGTTGGGCAGGCAGAAAGCAAGGCTGGGCTCTGCCCAGACCCGCCAGGGGCGAGCCGCCCCTGGACCGGCCTTACTTAAGTAATGGATTCCAAAGGCGGGCCTTTGGCGGAGTTTGAGGCAGAGCCTCAACCTTGCTTCCTACCTGGCTGCCGTCTTTCGGCAAGCCTCGCATGGCGGACCGCCGGCAGAAGGCGGCCCACCTACACGGCTGGTCATTGCCGCGTCGACACTGTTTCGGCCGGAGTCGCGCACCGCGTATAGACCAACCAGGAAATTCAGTATTGAATGCAACTCAAGCGTGCAAATCGTCCACGCTGTTTGTATATCCGTTGCCTAGTGTTCTCGGAAAACGGCAGTGACAGCGCTGTCATTGTGCAGTGCACAACAACATTCGCTTGGGCGGATGCCTCCGCTGCCATTTTACACGTGACACGGGTTACGAATATGTTATCAAAGAAACGGCCCGCACGCCGAGCATGCGGGCCAAGTTTGGGGAGGAAACGCCAGTCACACGCTAGGACGAGAAACCCTGGTCCTGTCGTGATAATCAGCGTCAAGCCGACTGGCCGTCTACGAAAATCGATACGACTGCACAGAGTTTTCGCGGTGCCTACGAGAAATTTGCCGCAACTCTGTGCAGATCGATCGCACAAACGCCTAGTCGTCGGGCAACGCCAGCCAGCCATGCCGGAAGCTCAGCCAGTCGCTGCTGATCACCGCATAGCACCCAAGCCACACCACCCCGGAGATCAGCGTCGTCGCCGCCACCTTGCGCAGCAGCAGCGGGCGTTCCGGAGCACCGCGCCACCCCGTCGCCCCGTCCGCGTCGGCCACCGGCCGCGTGCCAACCGGCAGCACGGCGAACAGCACCGTCCACCAGATCAGCGAGTACAGCACGCAGCCGGTGAACCAGCCCACCCGCTCAGACCCTGAGCAGGTGCACGTCCACCAGCGGCCGCTTCTGCAGCCGCCGCCCCAGCGCGCGGCGCAGCGCCGACTTCGCGGCGTCCAGCAGCGGCTCGTCGTCGCGACGCAGCGCCAGCGGCAGGCCCTCCAGGGCGGCCACGAACTCGCGGCCGATGCGCAGCGCCTCCGCCTCGTCCGGCTCGAACAGCCCGGGCGCCGTGACCTTCGGCGTGCCGCGCACGTGCCCGTCGGCGTCCACCGCGATGCTGGCGATCACCATGCCGTTGAACAGCATCCGCCGCCGCGCCGTCAGCACACCGCCGTTGATCGGCACCAGGCGGTTGCCGTCCAGCGCCAGCCGCCCCACGGTCGCTGAGTCCGTGACCTCCGGCCGGTTGCCCGACAGGCTGAGCAGGTCGCCGTCCTCCAGCAGGAACGGCGTGGCACCCGCCTCCTGCGCCAGCGCCGCGTGCGACGACATGTGCCGCCACTCGCCGTGCACCGGCACCGAGAAGCGGGGACGCACGAGCTGGTACATCCGGCGCAGCTCGTCGCGCGCCGGGTGCCCGGAGACGTGCACCAGGTGGTCTTCCGCGGTGATGATCCGCACGCCGCGCCGCACCAGATTGTCCTGCACCGTGCCGATGGCGCGCTCGTTGCCGGGGATGGTGCGGCTGCTGAACACCACCGTATCGCCCGGCCCCATCGCGATGTTGGGGTGCGTGTCCATGGCGATCCGCGCCAGCGCCGAGCGCGGCTCGCCCTGGCTGCCGGTCACCATCATCAGCAGATTCTCGTCCGGCACGGTGCCGGCCTGGTCCTCGGGCACGAACTCCGGGATGCCGCGCAGGTAGCCGGTCTCACGCGCCGACTGGTCGAGGTTGCGCAGGGACCGCCCCACCATCGCCACGGACCGCCCCGCCGCCCGTGCCGCCAGCGCGATCGTCTCGACCCGCGCCACGTTGCTGGCGAAGCACGTCACCGCGACCCGGCCCTGCAGGCTGCGCACCAGCGCCGCCATCGAACGCCGGACGTCGCTCTCGGAGCCGGAGTGCCCCTCGACCAGCGCGTTGGTGCTGTCGCACACGATCGCCAGCACGCCGGCGTCGCCCAGCGCCTGCAGCGCCGCCTCGTCGGTCGGCGGGCCGACCATCGGGTTGGCGTCGAGCTTCCAGTCGCCGGTGTGCAGCACCACGCCGTGCGGCGTGCGGATCACCAGCGCCTGCGCCTCCGGAATCGAGTGCGCCACGGAGATGAACTGCAGCGAGAACGGCGCCAGCTCGAAGCTGCCGCCGGCCGGGATCACGTGGATGCGCACCTCGTTGAGGAGCTGCGCCTCGCCGAGCTTGCGGCGCAGCACCGAGGCCGCGAACGGCGTCGCGTACACCGGGCAGCGCAACTGGCGCCACAGATGCGCCACCGCGCCGATGTGGTCCTCATGCGCGTGGGTGATCACCAGCCCGACCAGCGCGTCGCGCCGCTCGGCGATGAAGCTCGGGTCGGGCATCATCACCTCGACCTCGGGCATCTCCGAGCCGCCGAAGCCGATGCCGCAGTCCACCGCCAGCCAGCGCCCGTCGCACCGGTAGAGGTTCAGGTTCATGCCGATCTCGCCTGTCCCGCCCAGGGGCAGGAAAGCCAGATCGCCGCTCATCGCATTCATCAATCGCCTTCAATCAGTCTTGTTCTGTCACGAGACAATGTGGGGGTGGGGTTGCGCTGCGCCAACAGGCGAAGTCCGTCAAGGGTCAGGTCGGGGTCGATGCGTTCCATCACCATCGTCCCCTCGGAGAACAGCGGCGCCAGTCCCCCCGTGGCCACGACCTTGAGCGGGCGGTCGAACTCGCCCCTGATGCGTGCGACGAGGCCTTCGATCAGGCCCACGTAGCCCCAGTAGATCCCGGACTGCATCGCCGGCACCGTCGAGCGCCCGATCACCGCCTGCGGCCGGCCGATGCCGATCCTGGGCAGCCGCGCCGCCGCCTGGTGCAGCGCCTCGATCGACAGGTTGATGCCCGGCGCGATCACCCCGCCCACATACGCCCCGTCGGCCTCCACCACGTCGAACGTGGTCGCGGTGCCGAAGTCGATCACCACCAGCGGCCCGCGGTAGCGCTCGTGCGCGGCGAGCGCGTTCACCAGCCGGTCGGCGCCGACCTCGGCCGGGTTGTCGACGCGGATCTCGAAGCCCCAGTGCAGCGTCGAGCGCGCGATCAGCGGCTCCACCTCGAACCAGTCGCGGCACAGGCGGCGCAGGTGGTACAGCGCGGCCGGCACCACGGTGCCGATCACCGCCCGCTCCACCCGCTCGGGGGGGATGGCGCGGAGCGCGAGCAGCGCCATCAGCCACACGGCGTACTCGTCGGAGGTGCGCTGCGCCTCGGTGGCGATGCGGAAGACGCCGACCCAGCGCGCGCCGTCGTGCACCGCGAACACGATGTTGGTGTTGCCGGCGTCGACGACGAGAAGCATCAGGCAGGCAAGGCCAGGGCTCTGCCCTGGACCCGCCAGGGGCAGCGCCCCTGGACCGGCACACACAAGAAAAGCCGAGAGGTGCCTCCAGCCCAAGTATGGGTTTCCAAAGGCGAGCCTTTGGCGGGGTCCAGGGGCAGAGCCCCTGGCCTTGCTTGCTTCCCGCCTCTCACCCGAACAGCGCCCTTGCCGCCGTTTCCGCCGCCTGCACCACCGGCGCCGGCATCAGGAAGAACAGGAACGTGAACAGCCCGCCCACCACCGCGACGAAGGAGAGCGACGCCGCGCGGGTATCGAACGCCTCCTCCGCCTCGTCGAAGTACATCACCTTCACCACGCGCAGGTAGTAGTACAGCCCGATCACGCTGGTCAGCACGCCGATCACCGCGAGCGTCCACAGCCCGGACTGCACGGCGGCCTGGAACACGAACAGCTTGCCGAAGAACCCAGACATCGGCGGCACGCCCGCCATGGAGAACATCAGCACCGCCATCACCAGCGCCAGCATCGGGTCGGTCTTGGCCAGCCCCCCCAGGTCGGCGATGCGCTCCAGCGCCACGCCGCGCCTGCGCATGGCGACGATGCAGGCGAAGGTGCCGGCGTTCATGAACACGTAGGTCACGAGGTAGATCAGCGTGCCGCGGATGCCGGCCTCAGAGCCCGCCGCCAGCCCGATCAGCGCGTAGCCCATGTGGCCGATCGAGGAATACGCCATCAGCCGCTTGATGCTGGTCTGGCCGATGGCGGCGAGGCTGCCGAGGATCATCGAGCAAATCGACACCAGGATGATGAGTTGCTGCCAGTCGTGCAGCACGTGGCCGAACGGCACCACCATGGCGCGCAGCAACACCGCGAACGGCGCCACCTTGGGCGCGGTGCTCATGAACGCGGTGACGGGCGTCGGCGCGCCCTCATAGACGTCGGGCGTCCACATGTGGAACGGCACCGCCGACAGCTTGAACGCCAGGCCGGCGACGATGAACACGATGCCGATCACCAGCCCGACCGAGGTGCCCCCAGGGGCTGCGACCGCCTGCGCGATCAGCGAGAACTGCATGGTCCCGGAGAAGCCGTAGCAGAGCGAGATGCCGTAGAGCAGCAGCCCCGAGGCCAAGGCGCTGAGGACGAAATACTTCAGCCCTGCCTCCGACGAGCGCACGTCGTCGCGGGCGAAGGAGCACAGCACGTAGATGGCCAGGCTCTGCAGCTCCAGGCCCATGTAGAGGGTCATCAGGCTGGCCGCCTGCGCCATCACCAGCATCCCGACGGTGGAGAACAGCACCAGCAGCGGGAACTCGAAGCGCGCGATCTCCTGCTTCTCGTTGTAGTCGAGCGCCAGAACCGTGGTCAGCGCCGCGCCCGCTAGGATCAGCACCTGGGCGAACCGGCTGAACGCATCGGAGACGACAAGCCCGCCATAGGCGATGCCGTCCGGGGACTGGATGACCAGCCCCGCCGCGAGCAGCAGCGCGGCCAGGACCAGCGTGGTGCAGGCCAGGGCGGAGTCGCGCGGCCGGGTGACGCCATAGACCAGGATCAGCAGCCCCAGGACCGCGAGCACGATCTCCGGCAGCGCCAGCGCCCAGTGCGAGAGGCCGGCGACCGAGGCGCCCACGCCCTGCGGCTGCCCGGCGATCAGCGGCACGCCCACGGCAGCCGTCGTCGGGTTCATCGCGCCGCCTCCGCCAGATGCACGCCGGCCTGGTGCAGCCCCGCCTGGTGCAGCCCCGGCGGCAGGCCGAGCGCCGCGTCATGGTGCTGCACCATCGCCTCCACGCTGGCGCCGAAGAACGAGGTGAAGCTGCTCGGGTAGATCCCCATCCACAGCGTCAGCACCACCAGCGGGGCGAAGATGCCGATCTCGCGCGGCGACAGGTCCAGCATCGAGCGCAGGTCGTCGCGCGTCAGCCGCCCGAAGATCACCCGGCGATACAGGGTGAGCCCGTACACCGCGCCGAGGATCATGCCGAACGAGCCGAGCAGCGCCAGCCACAGGCTGACCTGGAACGCGCCGACAAGGACCAAAAACTCGCCGACGAAGCCGGACGTGCCGGGCAGGCCGATGTTGCCCATGGTGAACACCATGAACACCGCGGCGTAGATCGGCATCCGCACCGCCAAGCCGCCGTAGCGCGCGATCTCTCGGGTGTGCAGCCGGTCGTAGACCACGCCGACGCACAGGAACATCGCCGCCGACACGATGCCGTGGCTGAGCATGAGGAACAGCGCGCCCTCCACGCCCTGCACGTCGAAGGTGAAGATGCCGATCACCACGACGCCCATGTGCGCGATCGAGGAGTAGGCGATCAGCTTCTTCATGTCGGTCTGCGCGAAGGCGACCAGCGAGGTGTAGATCACCGCGACCACGCCGAGCGTGAACATCAGCGGCGCGAACTGGGCCGAGGCCTGCGGCAGCATCGGCACGGAGAAGCGCAGGAACCCGTACGCCCCCATCTTGAGCAGCACGCCGGCCAGGATCACCGAGCCCGCCGTCGGCGCCTCCACGTGCGCGTCCGGCAGCCAGGTGTGCACCGGCCACATCGGCACCTTCACGGCAAAGGAAGCCAGGAACGCCAGGAACAGCCAGAACTGCATCTGCGGCGTGAAGCTGGTCGCCATCAGCGTGGGAATGTCGGTGGTGCCGGCGACGAACCACATGGCGAGCAGCGCCAGCAGCATCAGCACGCTGCCGGCGAATGTGTAGAGGAAGAACTTGAACGACGCATACACTCGCCGCGTGCCGCCCCAGACGCCGATGATCAGGTACATCGGGATCAGCACGCCCTCGAAGAACATGTAGAACACGACGAAATCCATCGCCGAGAACATGCCGACCATCATGGTCTCGAGCACCAGGAACGCGATCATGTACTCGCGCACCCTGAAGCGCACCGACTCCCAGCTCGCCAGGATGCAGATCGGCGTGAGCGCCGTGGACAGCAGCACGAACAGCACGCTGATGCCGTCCACGCCCATGGCGTAGCCGACGCGGAACTCCGGCAGCCACTGGCTGCGCTCGACGAACTGGAAGCCCGGCTGGCTCGGGTCGAAGCGCGCCCACAGCACCAGGCTGATGACGAACACCACGAGGCTGGTCCACAGCGCCGCCCAGCGCGAGTTCGACGCGACCACCTCCGGGTCGCCGCGCACGGTCATGATGAAGGCGCAGCCCACCAGCGGCAGGAAGGTGACGAGGCTCAGGATCGGGAAGCCGACGTCCATCATCTCACCGGAACAGGAGGAAGATGCTGACCAGGCTCACGAGGCCGATCAGCATGGTGAAGGCGTAGACGGCGATCGACCCGGTCTGCAGCCGCACCACCTGGCGCGAGCCGTCCGTGGTCAGCAACGCGATGCCGTTGGGCAGGCCGTCGATGATCCGCTCATCGCCGACATGCCAGAACTCGCGCGCCAGCCACTTCGCCGGGCGCACGAAGATCACGTCGTACAGCTCGTCGAAATACCACTTGTTGAGCAGGAACAGGTAGACCGGCCGCAACCGCGTCGCCAGGATCGCCGGCACCGCGGGCCGCGCCATGTAGAGGACGTAGGCCAGCGCGATGCCGCCCAGTCCCATCACCGTGGGCAGCAGGGCGATCAGCGCCGGCACGTGCTCGGCCGACAGCAGCACGTGGTTGTCCGGCCCGGAGAAGATCGCGCCGCGCCAGAACCAGCCCTGGTCCTCGCCGATGAACAGCGACTTGAGCAGCACGCCCGCCAGCAGCGCGCCCACGGACAGCAGCACCAGCGGCGCCCACATCGAGGGCGGGCTCTCGTGCGCGTGCGCCAGCTTTTCCGGGTCGTGCGCCCGGCCGTGGAACGTCAGGATCAGCAGCCGCCACGAGTAGAACGCCGTGAGGAACGCCGCGATGGTGCCGAGGATGAACGCGTACAGCCCGACGCCGGTGCCCGCGGCCCAGGCGCTCTCCAGGATCGCGTCCTTCGACCAGTAGCCGGCGAACGGCCAGATGCCGCCCAGCGCCAGGCTGCCCGCCCACATGCAGACGTAGGTGATGGGGATGCGCCGCCACAGCCCGCCCATGCGGAACATGTCCTGCTCGTCGTGCATGGCGTGGATCACCGAGCCCGCGCACAGGAACAGCAGCGCCTTGAAGAACGCGTGGGTGAAGAGGTGGAACATCGACGCCTGGAACGCGCCCACGCCGGCGGCCATGAACATGTAGCCGAGCTGCGAGCAGGTGCTGTAGGCGATGACGCGCTTGATGTCCGGCTGCACCAGGGCGACGGTCGCCGCGAAGAAGCAGGTCGTGCCCCCGATCACCGTGACCATCGCCAGCGCGCCCGGCGCGAACTCCAGGATCGGCGACATGCGCGACACCAGGAACACGCCCGCCGTCACCATCGTCGCCGCGTGGATCAGCGCGGAGACCGGCGTCGGCCCCTCCATCGCGTCGGGCAGCCAGGTGTGGAGGAAGATCTGCGCCGACTTGCCCATGGCGCCGATGAACAGCAGCACGCCGATCACCTCGAACGCCCGCCAGTCCGTGCCGAACACGCGGTAGGTGTCGCCGACGTGGTCCTGCACGTGGGCGAAGATCGTCGGGAAGTCGATGGCGCCGAACAGCACGAACACCAGGGCGATGCCGACCGCGAAGCTCAGGTCACCGACGCGGTTGACCACCATCGCCTTGATCGCCGCCGCGTTGGCCGAGGGGCGGTCGTACCAGTAGCCGATCAGCAGGTAGCTCGCGAGGCCCACGCCCTCCCAGCCGAAGAACAACTGCAAAAGATTGTCGGCGCTGACCAGAGCCAGCATCGCGAAGCTGAACAGCGAGAGATAGGAGAAGAACCGGTAGGTCGGCTGGTGCTCGTGGCCCATGTAGCCGACGCTGTAGACGTGCACGAGGGTCGCCACCGCCGTGACCATCGCCACCATCGAGACCGACAGGGTGTCGCGGTGCAGGTCCCAGCCGACCTGGAAGCTGCCGACGTCCATCCAGGTGCCGATCGACAGCGCCCCGGGCACGCCGCCGCCCCAGACGTAGTCCACCCAGTTCAGCGTGCCGCACACCGCGGCGACCGCCATCAGCAGGATCGTCACCGCCTGCGCCGCCCTGTCGCCGATGGCCCGTCCGAGCAGCCCCGCGATCAGCGATCCGAGCAGCGGCGCGAAGACGGCGGTCGCATACAGCATCCTCAGCCCTTCATCAGGTTCACGTCCTCGACCTGGATCGAGCCGCGGTTGCGGAAATACACCACCACGATCGCCAGCCCGATCGCCGCCTCCGCTGCCGCCACGGTGAGCACGAACATCGCGAACACCTGCCCCGCGAGGTCGCCCAGCGCCGCGGAGAACGCCACCAGGTTGAGGTTGACCGCGAGCAGGATCAGCTCGATCGACATCAGGATGACGATGACGTTCTTGCGGTTCAGGAAGATGCCGAAGATGCCCAGCACCAGCAGCACCGCACCCACCGCGAGGTAGTGCCCGAGCGTCACCGCCATCAGGTGTGGCCCCCATGCGCTTCGTGGTCCGCCGTCACGGCGTCCGGCGTCGGCGAGTGGCCGTGCCCTTCGTCGCCGCCCGCCGGCAGCAGCGCCGGCTCCGGCATCGGGCGCAGGATACCGGAGCGGCCCACGCCCTGGCCGAGCGGCACGCGCACCATCGACAGGGTGAGCGCCGGGTCGCGCGCCTGCTGGCGGGCGATGTCCTGGCGGCGCGACGCGGTGCGCTCGCGCAGCGTCAGCACGATCGCCCCCATCATCGCCACCAGCAGGATCAGGCCAGAGACCTGGAACAGGAACGCGTAGTCCGTGTACAGCACCCGCCCGATCGCCGCGGTGTTCGACACGCCCGCCGGCGTCGCCGACAGCCGCAGCACCGCGTTGGACGGTGCGATCCGCCAGCCGGTCAGGAACACCGCCAGCTCGACGAACAGCACCAGCCCGACCACGGCACCCACCGGCGCGTAGCGCTGGAAGCCCTCGCGCAGCTCGGAGAAGTTCACGTCGAGCATCATCACGACGAACAAAAACAGCACCGCGACCGCGCCGACGTAGACGATCACCAGGATGAAGGCGAGGAACTCGGCGCCCGCCAGCAGGAACAGGCCGGCCGCGTTGAAGAACGCGAGGATCAGGAACAGCACGGAGTGCACGGGATTGCGCGACGTCACCACAGCCGCCGCCGAGCCCAGCAGCACGAAAGCGAACACGTACCAGAACAGCGTGGCGATCAACGGCGAGTCCTCGTGCGGCGGCCTGGAAGCAAGCAAGGCTGGGCTCTGCCCAGACCCGCCAGGGGGGAAGCCCTCCCTGGACCGGCTTTACTTAAGTAGATGTTTCCAAAGGGCTCGCCCTTTGGCGGAGTTTGAGGCAGAGCCTCAACCTTGCTTGCCTTCCGCGGGGCCTCCGGCCTCATCTCAGCGGTACGGCGCATCAAGCTCAAGCCGCTTGGCCAGCTCGACCTCCCAGCGGTCGCCGTTGGCGAGCAGCTTGGCTTTGTCGTACATCAGCTCCTCGCGCGTCTCCGTGGCGAACTCCAGGTTCGGCCCCTCGACGATCGCGTCCACCGGGCACGACTCCTCGCACAGCCCGCAGTAGATGCACTTGGTCATGTCGATGTCGTAGCGCGTGGTGCGCCGGCTGCCGTCGCCGCGCGGCTCCGCCTCGATGGTGATCGCCAGCGCCGGGCACACCGCCTCGCACAGCTTGCACGCGATGCAGCGCTCCTCGCCGTTCGGGTAGCGGCGCAGCGCGTGCTCGCCCTTGAAGCGGGGGCTGAGCGGGTTCTTCTCGTAGGGATAGTTTATCGTGGCCTTGGGCTTGAACATGTAGCCCAGCGTCAGGCCCATGCCGGCGAGAAGCTCGCCCAGCAGCAGGCTCCGCGCGGTGCGATCGAGGAACGCCATCTCCAACCCCTACACAGGCGGCCGGAGATACCCCGCGCCGCAGCATTCAGCAAGCAAGCCAGGAAAAACTGGGCTCTGCCCAGACCCGCCAGAGGCGAGCCGCCCCTGGACCGGCGCAAACAATCCTTGGGAAATGCCGGTCCGGGGCGGCTCGCCCTGGCGGGGTCCCCGCTTTCAAGCACGGGGGCAGCGCCCCTGGCCTTGCCTTCAGACGCCGTCCGGCAACCACCCCATCGCCATCAGCACGCTCGCCGTCAGCACCAGCCAGAACAGCGACAACGGGAGGAAAACCTTCCAGCCCAGGCGCATGAGCTGGTCGTAGCGAAAGCGGGGGAACGTCGCGCGCACCCAGACGAACATGAACATCACGAACGCGATCTTGAGCAGGAACCACACCGTACCCGGCACCCAGGTGAACGGTACTACGCCAAACGGCGCCTGCCACCCGCCCATGAACAGGATCGAGGTCATGGCGCTCATCAGGAACATGTTGGCGTACTCGCCCAGGAAGAACAGGCCGTACGACATCGAGCTGTACTCGACCATGAACCCCGCGACGATCTCGCTCTCGCCCTCTGCCAGGTCGAACGGCGCCCGGTTGGTCTCCGCCAGCGCCGAGATGAAGAACACTACGAACATCGGCAGCAGCGGGATGCAGAACCACACGTGGCGCTGGGCGCGAACGATGTCGTTGAGATTGAGGCTGCCCACGCACAGCAGCACGCAGACGATCACGAGGCCGATGGACACCTCGTAGCTGACCATCTGCGCCGCCGAGCGCATCGCGCCGAGGAAGGCGTATTTCGAGTTGCTGGCCCAGCCGGCGATGATGATGCCGTACACGCCCAGCGAGCTGATCGCGAACAGATAGAGCACGCCGACGTTGATGTCCGCGATCGCCCAGCCGTCACCCATCGGGATCACCGCCCAGGCGATCATCGCCAGCACGAAGGTCAGCACCGGCGCCAGCAGGAACAGCGCCCGGTTGGCGCCGGTGGGCACCACCGTCTCCTTCATCAGCATCTTCAGCGCGTCGGCGAACGGCTGCAGCAGCCCGAACGGCCCGACCACGTTCGGCCCGACCCGGAGCTGCATCGCCGCCAGGATCTTGCGCTCGGCGTAGGTCATATAGGCGACCGAGACCAGCAGCGGCACCATGATCGCCAGCGTCTCCGCCAGCGTCAGGACGAAGTGGCCGCCCGTCGTGTCGTAGAAGAAATGCGTCACGGCCTCACTCCGCCGCCTGCGGCATGGCTCGCTGCGCCGCGTGCGCCGGCCGCGTCAGCTCCTCGGTGCACTCGCCCATGGTGGCGCTGGCCCGGCTGATCGGGTCGGTCTGGTAGTAGTCCGCGATCGCCGGCACGAACGGCGCGGCACCCAGCACCCGCAGCCCCGCGCCCAGCCCGGCGAACGGCCCGCCCCGGTCCGAGGCGCCGAAGCGCGGCAGCCCCTCCCGCGCGAACACCGGGTTGACCTCGGCCAGCCGCGCCCGCACCGCGTCGAGGTCGTCGTACGGCAGGGTGTGCCCGACCACCTCGCTGAACGCGCGCAGGATGCGCCAGTCCTCGCGCGCGTCGCCCGGCGGGAACACGGAGCGCAGGCCGCGTTGCACCCGCCCCTCCGTGCTGACCCAGGTGCCCGGCTTCTCAACGTAGGCGGCGCCCGGCAGGATCACGTCGGCGCGCGCCGCCCCGCGGTCGCCGTGGTGGCCCTGGTAGACGACGAAGGTGTCCGCGCCGATCCGCGCGATGTCGAACTCGTCCGCGCCGAGCAGCCACAGCAGGTCCACGCCGCCGCCCATCATGCCCGCGAGATCGAGCCCGCCCTTGCCCGGCACGAAGCCGAGGTCCAGCCCGCCCACCCGCGCCGCCGCGGTGTGCAGCACGTTGAAGCCATGCCAGTCCGCCTCCAGCGCGCCCATCGCCCCGGCCAGCGACCAGCACGCCGCCAGCACCGAAGCGCCGTCGGGACGCGCCAGCGCCCCCTGCCCCACCACGATCATCGGCCGCTTCGCCGTGAGCAGCGCGTTGGCAAACACCCCCGCGCCGTCCGCCTGCTGCGCGTCCAGCACCGAGGCCAGCGCCTGCGGCCCGTCGCCGAGCCAGGTCACCGGGTACGTCAGGTCCCAGCGCTCCCCGATCGCGCCGATCGCCAGCCCGCCGGCCAGGTATCGCTTGCGGATGCGCGCGTTCAGCACCGGGGCCTCGTGGCGCGGGTTGGCGCCGACGAGCAGGATGGCGTCCGCCTCCTCGATCCCCGCGATCGTGGTGTTGAACGTGTAGAACTCGCGGCGCGACGCATCGAGCGCCGCCCCGTCCTGCCGGCAGTCGAGGTTCGCCGATCCCAGCGCGCCCATCAGGTCGCGCAACGCCACCATGCTCTCCGCGTCGCACAGGTCGCCGGCGAGCGCTCCGATCCGCGTGCCCGGCATCCCGTCGAGCCTGCGCGCGATGGTCGCGAACGCCTCCGCCCAGCTCGCGGGCCTGAGCGTGCCATCGCGGCGCACCCAGGCGCGATCCAGGCGGCGGCGCTTGAAGCCGTCGATCGAGTGGCGCGACTTGTCGCCGAGCCACTCCTCGTTCACCGCGTCGTTGGTGCGCGGCAGGATGCGCAGCACCTCCGGCCCGCGTGCGTCGATGCGGATCGCAGAGCCCACCGCGTCGAGCACGTCCACGCCGTCGGTGTGCATCAGCTCCCACGGCCGCGCCACGAACGCGTACGGCTTCGACGTCAGCGCGCCGACCGGGCAGATATCGACCAGGTTGCCCGACAGCTCCGAGGTCAGCGCCTTTTCCACGTAGGTGCCGATCTCCATGCCCTCGCCGCGCGAGGTCGCTCCCAGCTCCGGCACGCCGGCGATCTCGGTGGCGAAGCGCACGCAGCGTGTGCACTGGATGCAGCGCGTCATGATCGTCTTGACGATCGGCCCGAGGTACTTGTCCTTCACCGCGCGCTTGTTCTCGGCGTAGCGCGAGTGGTCGGTGCCGTAGGAATATGCCTGGTCCTGCAGGTCGCACTCGCCGCCCTGGTCGCAGATCGGGCAGTCCAGCGGGTGGTTGATGAGCAGGAACTCCATCACCCCGCGCCGCGCCCTGCGCACCATCTCGCTGTCGGTGTGCACGACCATGCCCTCGGCCACCGGGTAGGCGCAGGACGCCACCGGCTTGGGCGCCTTTTCCACCTCGACCAGGCACATCCGGCAGTTGCCCGCCACGGACAGGCGCTCGTGGTAGCAGAAATGCGGAATCTCCTGGCCAGCCTGCTGGCAGGCCTGCAGAACAGAGCTGCCGTTGGGGACCTCGACCTCGGTCCCGTCGATCGTGAGCTTCGTCATCGGATCGCCCCACAGAAGAAAGGCCAGGGCTCTGCCCTGGACCCGCCAAAGGCGAAGCCTTTGGAAACCAATACTTCAGGCCAGCGGCACACCCTGGCGGCCTGTGCCCCCAAGTCACGCCGGTCCAGGGGCGGCTCGCCCCTGGCGGGTCCGGGCAGAGCCCGGCCTTGCTTCACTCCGCCGCGATCGGCAGGTTCGCCGGCGTCGGCGCGATCCGCGACGGCTGCGGCCGTGCCTTGCGCTCCGCGATCCTCGCCTCGATCGTCGGGCGGAAGTTGCGGATCAGCCCCTGCACCGGCCACGCCGCGCCGTCCGCGAGCGCGCAGATGGTGTGCCCCTCGATCTGCCGGCTGACCTGGTCGAGCATGTCGATCTCCTCGACCTCCGCGCGCCCCTCGACCATGCGGTCCAGGATGCGCATCATCCACCCTGTGCCCTCGCGGCACGGCGTGCACTGCCCGCAGGTCTCGTGCTTGTAGAAATGCGCGAGGTTGGCGATGCACTTGATCACGTCCGTCGACTTGTCGAGCACGATCACCGCCGCCGTGCCGAGCGCGCTCTTGGCATCGCGCAGGCTGTCGAAGTCCATCAGCACCTCGTCGCACGCATCCGCCGCCAGGATCGGCGTCGACGAGCCGCCGGGGATCACGCCGAGCAGGTTATCCCAGCCGCCGCGCACGCCGCCGCAATGCCTGTCGATCAGCTCGCGCAGCGGGATGCTCATCTCCTCCTCGACGTTGCACGGCTTGTTCACGTGCCCCGAGATCGAGAAGATCTTGGTCCCCGTGTTCTTCGGCCGTCCGAACGAGGAGAACCACGCCGCCCCACGCCGCAGGATCGTCGGCGCCGTGGCGATGGTCTCGACGTTGTTCACCGTGGACGGGCAGCCGTACAGCCCGACCGCTGCCGGAAACGGCGGCTTGAGCCGCGGCAGCCCTTTCTTGCCCTCCAGGCTCTCGATCAGCGCGGTCTCCTCGCCGCAGATGTAGGCGCCGGCGCCGCGATGCAGGAACACGTCGCAGTCCCAGCCGGAGCCGCAGGCGTTGCGCCCGATCAGCCCGGCCTCGTAGGCCTCATCAATGGCGACCTGAAGGTTCAGGTGCTCGTTGTAGTACTCGCCGCGGATGTAGATGTAGGCCGCGTGGGCCCCGATCGCGAACGCGCCGAGCAGGCAGCCCTCGACCAGCTTGTGCGGGTCGTGGCGCATGATCTCGCGGTCCTTGCACGTCCCCGGTTCGCTCTCGTCCGCGTTGACCACCAGGTAGTGCGGCCGCCCGTCGGACTGCTTCGGCATGAACGACCACTTCATGCCCGTGGGAAAGCCCGCGCCGCCGCGCCCGCGCAGGCCGGAGGCCTTCATCTCGTCGATGATCGCGTCGCGCCCGCGCGCCAGGATCGCCGCCGTGCCATCCCAGTCGCCGCGTTTCTTCGCGCCGTCCAGGTGCCAGTCGTGCAGGCCGTACAGGTTGGTGAAGACACGGTCGCGATCGTTCAGCATCAGCCGATCTCCCTTCCGTGCGGAGTCCGGGAGCCCCCGCCGTCATAGCCCTCGCCCGTCAGCTCCAGCAGCGTCTGCGGCCCGCCCTCGGGCGCGGAGCCCTTGCGGCCGATCATCGAGCCGGCCGGCGGCGGCGCGTCGCCCCGCTTGAGGCTCAGCAGCAGCGCCTCGGTCAGCTCGCCGGTCAGATCCTCGTAATAGTCGTCGTTGACCTGCAGGATCGGCGCGTTGGCGCAGCCACCAAGGCACTCCACCGAGGTCAGGGTGAACAGCCCGTCGGCGCTGCTCTCGCCGAAGCCGCCCAGGCCGGCGACGCGCTTGCACGCATCCGTCACATCGTCCGAGCCGCGCAGCCAGCAAGGGGCGGTGGTGCAGACTTGGAGGTGGTACCTGCCGACCGGCGTGGTGTTGAACATCAGGTAGAAGGTCGCGACCTCGTATACCCGGATCGGCGCCATGCCGAGCCGCGCCGCCACCGCGTCCATCGCCACGCGCGGCACCCAGCCGCTGCCGGTCTGGCGTCGCATCTGCCCCTGCGCCTCGTAGAGCAGCGGGATCACGCCGCTCGCCTGCCGCCCTTGCGGGTACTTCGCCAGGATTAGCGCGATCGCCGCCTCGCTCTGCGCGTCGAAGGCGAAATGCTCCGGCTCGCCGTGGTGCGGCCCGGGCGCGCCGCCGCCCATGACCTCGGCGGAGAACGCGCCGAGCGCCGGCTGCGGCCCGCCCTCGCCCGGCAGCCCCGTGGCCAGGCCGCCCAGCGCCGGTCCGCGCAGCCCGTCTTCGGCCAGCGTCGCGCCGCCCGGCGCGCCCACCGGCATGGCCTTCTGCTCGCGGCCGCCGGTGGGCGTGGCGCCGTCGCCGCCCGAGAAGCTCCCCTCGGTGCGCGGCGCGCCGGGACCGCGCGGCGCGCCCACCCCCGAGCCGCTCATCAGCGGTCGATCTCGCCGAACACCAGGTCGAGCGACCCGATGCAGGCGACCGCGTCGGCCAGCATGTGCCGCTTGCTCATGAACTCCAGCGCCTGGAGATGGGAGAACCCGGTCGGCCGGATCTTGCAGCGGTAAGGACGGTTGCTGCCGTCGGCGATCAGGTAGACGCCGAACTCGCCCTTGGGGCTCTCCGTCGCGGTGTAGGTGGCGCCTTTCGGCACGTGGAAGCCTTCCGTGTACAGCTTGAAGTGGTGGATCAGCGCCTCCATCGAACGCTTCATGTCCTCGCGCTTCGGCGGCGTGATCTTGTGGTCCTGCACCTTGATCGGCCCGGGCCGCATCCGGTCCAGGCACTGGCGCACGATGCGCACGCTCTCGCGCATCTCCTCGATGCGCACCAGGTAGCGGTCGTAGCAGTCGCCGTTGCGCGCCACGGGGATGTCGAACTCGACCTCCGCGTACTTGTCGTACGGCTGGCTGCGCCGCAGGTCCCACGGCAGACCCGAGGCGCGCAGGCACGGCCCGGAGAACCCCCAGGCCAGCGCCTGCTCGGCGGTCATCACGCCGATGTCGACGGTGCGCTGCTTCCAGATGCGGTTGCCGGTCAGCAACCCCGCCAAGTCGTCGACGAACTTCGGGAAGCTCTCGCACCACTCCCCGATGCGGTCCGCGAGCCCCGCCGGCATGTCCTTGGCCACGCCGCCCGGCCGGAAATAGTTGGCGTGCATCCGCGCGCCGGAGACCTGCTCGTAGAACTCCATCAGCTTCTCGCGCTCCTCGTGGCCCCACAGCACCGGGGTGAGGGCGCCGACGTCGAGCGCGTAGGTCGTGATGTTGAGCAGGTGGTTCAGCATCCGGGTGATCTCGGCGAACATCGTGCGGATCCACTGCGCCCGCTCCGGCGCCTGCACGCCGAGCAGCTTCTCCACGCCGAGTGCGAAAGTGTGCTCCATGCACATCGGCGAGACGTAGTCGAGGCGGTCGAAATACGGCAGCGCCTGCAGATAGGTCTTGTACTCGATCAGCTTCTCCGTACCGCGGTGCAGCAGCCCGATATGCGGGTCGGCGCGCTCGACCACCTCGCCGTCCATCTCCACGACCAAGCGCAGCACGCCGTGCGCGGCAGGATGCTGCGGGCCGAAGTTCATCGCGTGGCCGTCGATCTCCACGGTCTTGCGCGTGCGCCCGGCCTGGGCGTTCGGCGCCGTGACCTCGGGGACGCCGGGTACCTCGACGAGTGCGCTCATGGCTTGGCTCCCCCCGACGCCCCTGCGGGCGCCCCACCCGATGCAGGCGCGGCCGGCGGCGCGAGGCCCGGGGCCGCCGCCGATGCGGACGCCCCCTGCCGCGCCACGTGCGCCTTCTCGTCGCCGGGAAGCGTGACCATGCCCTCCCACGGCGAGATGAAATCGAAGTTGCGAAAATCCTGCGTCAGGCGGACCCGCTCGTTGACCACCTGCTTGCGCTCCTCGTCGTAGCGCACCTCGACATGGCCGGTCAGCGGGAAATCCTTGCGCAGCGGATGCCCCTCGAAGCCGTAGTCGGTGAGGATTCGCCTGTGGTCCGGCTGGCCCGAGAACAGGATGCCGAACAGGTCCCAGGCCTCGCGCTCCCACCAGGTCGCCGACGGCCAGATCTCGTGCACCGACGGCACCAGCGAGGCCTCGTCGGTGCGCACGATCACCCTGACGCGCTGGTTCAGCGACACCGACAGCAGGTTGTAGACGACCTCGAAGCGCTCCGCCCGCTCCGGCCAGTCCACGCCGCAGATATCCATGCACTGCTCGAAGGCGAAGCGCGGCTCGTCGCGCAAAAACACCATCAGCGGCAGCAGCACGTCGCGCGAGGCGTGCACCACCAGCTCGCCGTGCTCGACCGCCGCCGCCGACACCCCGGCCACGCCGGTCGACAGCAGCATGCCGAGCGCCTCCAGCCGCGCCACCTCGGCCGACGACAGCCCGCCCTGCGGCGCCGCCGGCAGGAACCCGGTCATCGTGCGGTCCACCGCCTTCACGCCCGCCGGCTTGCCGGCCTCGCTCTCAGCCACGCAGGATCGTCCCGGTGCGGCGGATCTTCTTCTGCAACTGCATGATGCCGTACACCAGCGCCTCCGCCGTGGGCGGGCAGCCCGGCACGTAGATGTCGACCGGCACCACCCGGTCGCAGCCACGCACCACCGAGTACGAGTAGTGGTAGTAGCCGCCGCCGTTGGCGCACGAGCCCATCGAGATCACCCAACGCGGCTCCGGCATCTGGTCGTAGACCTTGCGCAGCGCCGGAGCCATCTTGTTGGTCAGCGTGCCGGAGACGATCATCACGTCGCTTTGCCGCGGGCTGGCGCGGGGAATCACCCCGAAGCGGTCCAGGTCGAAGCGCGGCATGTAGGCGTGGATCATCTCCACCGCGCAGCACGCCAGGCCGAACGTCATCGGCCACAGGCTGCCGGTCCGCGCCCAGTTCACCAGCTTGTCCACGTTGGCGACCACGTAGCCCTTGTCCGCGATCTCCCCGGTGATGCCGCGCACCACCGCGTCCTGCTCCACGCCGGGCGCTAAGGCCTCCCGGTTCCAGGCGATCGCCAGGTCGGAGCCCGCCATCCCGGGGCGCTCCGTCTCAGAGGCCGCACTCATCGTGCCACTCCCACAATTCCATCCGCAGGGCCGGCCCGCCGCAGACGCTGTCGCGTCACTGCCAGTCGAGCGCGCCCTTGCACCACTCATAGATGAACCCGACCGTCAGCACGGCAAGGAACGCCATCATCGAGAAGAAGCCGAACACTCCGATGTGCGAGAGGCTAACCGCCCAGGGGAACAGGAACGCCACCTCCAGGTCGAAGATGATGAACAGGATCGCCACCAGGTAGAACCGCACGTCGAACCGTCGGCGCGCATCGTCGAACGGCTCGAACCCGCACTCGTAGGCCGAAAGCTTCTCCGCGTATGGCTTCTGCCGCGCCGCCAGCAACGAGCCGCCCAGCATCGCGCCCGCGATCACCGCGGCCAGCACCAGGAAGATCGCGATCGGAAAGTAGTTGGCCAGCAGCGCCTGCATGGCAGCCTCCGTGATGGTCTCACACGCTGCACCGCAGCAGCGGGAACCTACGCCGGTACTGAGCGGATCACCAGGGAAGGGCAGGAGAAAGCAAGGCCGGGCTCTGCCCGGACCCGCCAGGGGCGAGCCGCCCCTGGACCGGCACAACGAAGGCAAGGCAGGTCGTGCCGCAGGCCCAGGTCGGGGTTTCCAAAGGCGAGCCTTTGGCGGAGTTTGAGGCCCATGCTTGAGGGCAGGGCCTCAACCTTGCTTGACTTGGCTGCGTGGCGCGAGTGACGGGGCTCGAACCCGCGACCTCCGGCGTGACAGGCCGGCGCTCTAACCAACTGAGCTACACCCGCAGCGCCGCGGGGTGTATGGCCCGCGTGGCCACCCGTCAACCCGTGATCTGCGGGCGCCGTCCGGGGAAATGGGCGGTGACGGGATCGAACCGCCGGCCCTCTCGGTGTAAACGAGACGCTCTGCCGCTGAGCTAACCGCCCCCTGGCGGGCCGGCGGACGCGCCGCCGACCACCTGCTTGAAGATGCGCGCCGGCTTGAACCGGACGGAGCTGGTCGAGGGTAGGTCGATGACCTCCCCGGTGCGGGGGTTGCGGCCCTTGGCCGCCTTGCGCCGCGTCGGCATGAAGGTGCCGAACCCGCTCAGCCTGACCTCGCGCCCGCCCTGCAGCGCGGTCTCGATCGCCGAGAGCGCCGCCTCCACCGCCTCGCCCGCCTTGGCACGCGGCAGATCGGCGGCCACGGCCACCGCATCCACAAGCTCCGCCCTGTTCATTCCGACCCTGCTCCTGCCGCACACCCCGGACCGGAGCACGCGACAGGCCGGCCCGTCCACCCTCTGGAATAGCTGGTAAAGCAAGCAAGGTTGAGGCTCTGCCTCAAACTCCGCCAAAGGCTCGCCTTTGGAATCCACTTGTCTCAGTAAGGCCGGTCCAGGAGCGGCTCGCCCCTGGCGGGTCTGGGCAGAGCCCAGCCTTGCTTCCTGCTCCCCAGGTTAGTGCGGCAGGGGCGCCGCCGCCTCGGGCGCGGGCAGCGCCGCCGGCTCCGGCGGCTCCACCCAGTCGATCGCCTCCGGCTTGCGCACCAGCGCCTGGCTGATGACCTCGTCGGCGTGGCTGACGGCGATCAGCTTGAGCGCCTTCTTCACCGAGTCCGGTATGTCGGCCAGGTCCTTCTCGTTCTCCTTGGGGTAGTACACCGTGGTGATCCCGGCCCGCAGCGCCGCCAGCAGCTTCTCCTTCAGGCCGCCGATCGGCAGAACACGGCCGCGCAGGGTGATCTCGCCGGTCATCGCCACGTCGCGGCGCACCGCGATGCCGGTCATGATCGACACCACGCTCACCGCCATCGCCACGCCCGCCGAAGGCCCGTCCTTGGGCGTGGCGCCCTCCGGCACGTGGATGTGGACGTCGCGCTTCTCGAACAGCGTCGGCTTGATGCCGAAGCTGGCGGCACGCGAGCGGACGTAACTCAGGGCAGCGGAGACGCTCTCCTGCATCACGTCGCCGAGCTTGCCGGTGTTTTTCACGTTGCCCTTGCCCGGCAGCATGACGCTCTCGATCGACAGGATCTCGCCGCCGACCTCGGTCCACGCCAGCCCGGTGACCACGCCGACCATGTCCTCGCTCTCGGTCTCGCCGTAGCGGAACCGCTTCACGCCCGCGTACTTCTCCAGGTTCTTGCGGGTGATCGCGACCCGCTTGGTCTTGGAGGTGACGATCTCCTTGACCACCTTCCTCGCGAGGTTGGCGATCTCGCGCTCCAGCGACCGCACCCCGGCCTCCCGGGTGTAGTAGCGCACCAGGTCGCGCAGCGCGTCCTCGTTCAGCGACCACTCCTCTGGCTTCAGGCCGTTCGCTTCCGCCTGCTTGGCGACCAGGTGGCGCTTGGCGATCTCGACCTTCTCGTCCTCGGTGTAGCCGGCGATGCGGATGATCTCCATGCGGTCCAGCAGCGGCTGCGGCATCCGCAGGCTGTTGGCCGTGGTGACAAACATCACGTCGGACAGGTCGTAGTCCACCTCCAGGTAATGGTCGGCGAACGTCGCGTTCTGCTCCGGGTCGAGCACCTCCAGCAGCGCCGACGAAGGATCGCCGCGCCAGTCGGCACCCAGCTTGTCGATCTCGTCGAGCAGGAACAGCGGGTTGGAGGTCTTGGCCTTCTTCATGCCCTGCACGACCTTGCCGGGCATCGAGCCGATGTAGGTCCTGCGGTGCCCGCGCACCTCCGCCTCGTCGCGCACGCCGCCCAGCGACATGCGCACGAAATTCCGTCCCGTCGCCTTGGCGATCGACTTGCCGAGCGAGGTTTTCCCCACGCCGGGAGGCCCGACCAGGCACAGGATCGGGCCGCGGATCTTGGTCGAGCGCGACTGCACCGCCAGGTACTCGAGGATACGCTCCTTGACCTTCTCCAGCCCGTAGTGGTCGGCGTTGAGAATCGCCTCGGCCTCGCTCACGTCGTTGCTGACCTTGGAGCGCTTCTTCCACGGGATGCTCAGCATCCAGTCGAGATAGTTGCGCACCACCGTGCTCTCAGCGCTCATCGGGCTCATGGTGCGCAGCTTCTTCAGCTCGCCCAGTGCCTTCTCCCGCGCCTCCTTGGTGAACTTGGTCTTCTTGATGCGGTCCTCGAATTCGGCGGTCTCGTCCTTGCCGTCCTCGCCCTCGCCCAGCTCCTTCTGGATCGCCTTGAGCTGCTCGTTGAGGTAGTACTCGCGCTGTGTCTTCTCCATCTGCCGCTTGACGCGGTTGCGGATGCGCTTCTCCACCTGGAGCACGCCGATCTCGCTCTCCATGTGCGCGAACACGCGCTCCAGCCGCTCGCCCACCCCGGTGATCTCGAGCAGCTCCTGCTTCTCGCTGATCTTGAGGTTCAGGTGGCTGGCGATGGTGTCGGCGAGCTTGCCCGGCTCGTCGATCTGGTTGAGCGAGACCAGGACCTCCGGCGCGATCTTCTTGTTGAGCTTGATGTACTGCTCGAACTGCCCGATCACGGTGCGCCCAAGCGCCTCCAGCTCGCGCTCCTCGCTGGCCGGCGCCGGCAGCGGCTCGACGTGCGCCTCGAAGTGGCTCTCGGTCTCGGCGAACGAGGTGATCCGCGCGCGCGAGCCGCCCTCGACCAGCACCTTGACCGTGTTGTCCGGCAGCTTGAGCAGTTGCAGGATCGTCGACACGGTGCCGACGCGGTAGATGTCGTCAGCACCTGGGTCGTCCTGCGAGGCGTTCTTCTGCGCCACCAGCAGGATCTGCTTGCTGTCCGCCATCACGGACTCGAGCGCGCGCACCGACTTCTCGCGCCCCACGAACAGCGGCACGATCATGTGCGGGAACACCACGATGTCGCGCAACGGCAGCACCGCCAGCGTGCCCGGCGTCCTGGCGCCCTGCTCCGGCGCGGGCTTGGCAGCGGCCTTGCCCTGGGCCGCGGCGGAGGGGTCGCCCGGTGCCGCGGCGTCAGCGGACACCGCCGCACCCGCGTCGCTCACGCCGGCCTCGGGCACGGCGACGGCCAACGCCCTGGCGCGACGCTGGCCGGCTGCCGTGGTCCTGGCAGGCGTCCCTGCCGCGGATGCAGGCGCGTCCGGCCTGGCCGCCGCCTCGCCCGCGGCCTTGTCGGCGTCGGATGCCCGCTTCGCCGTGGGACGTGTGGCGGGCGCGTCGGGCTTCGCGTCGGCCTTCGTGGCCCGGGGCTTGGCTGCCGGCTTGGCGGGGCGATCGGATTTCGTCATGGGAGGACCTCCATCTAAGGACAGTCGAGGTCGCGCGCCGCCCGCTCTGGCACGGGCGCGTCCTCTTGGGGGCAGAGCCCCGCAGCATAGCCGATATCGTCGGCTTCACGGTGGGGAACAAGGTCCGCGTCCGCCCGCATATAGGATCGCCGGCACGCAGTGCGGCGCGGGCAGAAAGCCGACCGGAGCACGGGCCGACAGAAGCGCGGGGCTAGGCGCCCTCGGCGCGCTCCTTGCCGTAGACGAACACCGGGGTGGCGCGGTTCTCGGCGACCTCGCGGTTGATCACCACCTCGTCGACGCCGTCCAGCCCGGGCAGGTCGAACATGGTGCCGAGCAGGATCGCCTCCATGATCGAGCGCAGGCCGCGCGCCCCGGTCTTGCGGGCGATGGCACGCACCGCGACCGACTTCATCGCGTCGTCGGTGAAGGCGAGCTTGACGCCCTCCATCTCGAACAGCCGGGCATACTGCTTGACCAGGGCGTTCTTCGGCTTGGTCAGGATCTCCACCAGCGCCGCCTCGTCCAGGTCCTCCAGCGTCGCCACCACCGGAAGCCTGCCGATGAACTCCGGGATCAGCCCGAAGCGCAGCAGATCCTCCGGCTCGACCTCGTGCAGCAATTGGCCCACGCGGCGCTCGTCGGGATCGCGAACCTCGGCGCCGAAGCCGATGCCCGAGCCCTTGCCCCGCGCGCCGATGATCTTCTCCAGCCCGGAGAACGCGCCGCCGCAGATGAACAGGATGTTGGTGGTGTCGACCTGCAGGAACTCCTGCTGCGGGTGCTTGCGCCCGCCCTGCGGCGGCACGGAGGCCACGGTGCCCTCCATGATCTTGAGCAGGGCCTGCTGCACGCCCTCGCCGGACACGTCGCGGGTGATCGACGGGTTGTCCGACTTGCGGCTGATCTTGTCGACCTCGTCGATGTAGACGATGCCGCGCTGCGCCCGCTCGACGTTGTAGTCCGCCGCCTGCAGCAGCTTGAGGATGATGTTCTCGACGTCCTCGCCGACGTAGCCCGCCTCCGTCAGCGTGGTCGCGTCCGCCATGGTGAACGGCACGTCGAGGATGCGCGCCAGGGTCTGGGCCAGCAGAGTCTTGCCGGTGCCAGTGGGCCCGATCAGCATGATGTTGGACTTGGCGATCTCGACGTCGTTGTTCTTGGCACCGTGCGCCAGCCGCTTGTAGTGGTTGTGCACCGCGACCGAGAGCACCTTCTTGGCGTGGCTCTGCCCGATCACGTAATCGTCGAGGACCTTGCTGATCTCCTTGGGCGTCGGCACCCCGTCGCGCGACTTCACGAGGTGCGTCTTGTGCTCCTCGCGGATGATGTCCATGCACAGCTCGACGCACTCGTCGCAGATGAACACGGTCGGACCCGCAATCAGCTTGCGCACCTCGTGCTGCGACTTGCCGCAGAACGAGCAGTACAAGGTGTTCTTCGAGTCGCTCGGTTTGCCGACCATCGTCGTGTACACTCCTGTCAGGCACGCCTGGGCCAGCACCCGGGGTCGTCCTGCGACACTACGCCCCCGCCCACGCCGCGGACAAGGGATGGCTCCAGGATCGACCCGGCCGCCGCGGGCTCAGATATGGGAGCACGACCACGCCCGCAATCGGCCCTGCCATCAGGAACGCGGCATCCGGCCTCCGATGCCGGGTGGTGCGGTCCGGGACCATCCTCACGGCATGATTGCACCAATGGCCCGCGAAAGCGGACAGGCCGGACGCACCGGCCCGCACACCCCGGGGTCCGGCGTCAGACCTTGATCGCGTCGTCGCTCGGCGCCGCCGGGCGGTTCTCCACCACCTCGTCGATCAGCCCGAACTCCAGCGCCTCGTGCGCCGACATGTAGCTGTCGCGTTCCAGCTTCTCCTCGATCGCCTCCAGGCTCTGCCCGGTGTGACGCTCGTAGATCTCGTTGAGCTGCTGGCGCAGGTGCAGGATCTCCTTGGCCTGGATCTCGATGTCCGACGCCTGGCCCTGCGCGCCGCCGGAGGGCTGGTGCACCATCACGCGGGCGTTGGGCAGGCAGTAGCGCTTGCCCTTCTGCCCGGCGGCCAGCAGCAGCGAGCCCATCGACGCCGCCTGGCCGATGCACACGGTGCTCACGGGCGAGCGGATGTACTGCATGGTGTCGTAGATCGCGAGGCCGGCCGAGACCACGCCGCCCGGGCTGTTGATGTAGAACGAGATGTCCTTGTTCGGGTTCTCGCTTTCCAGGAACAGGAGCTGCGCCGAGATCAGCGCGCTCACCCCGTCGTAGACCGGGCCGGTCAGGAAGATGATCCGCTCCTTGAGCAGCCGGGAGAAGATGTCGTACGAGCGCTCGCCGCGGGCGGTCTGCTCGACCACCATCGGGATCAGCGAGCTGTTGTAGACCTCGACGGGATCACGATCCCTCATTGCCTGCATCCTTGGGAAAGGGGACGGCTCCCGGTGCGGGACACGCCATCATGGACCCTGCACAGATGAGGCCAAGCCGGGGCCACGTCCAGGGGCAGGAAGAAAGCAAGGCCAGGGGCTCTGCCCCTGGACCCCGCCAAAGGCTCGCCTTTGGAAACCACTACTTAAGTAAGGCCGGTCCAGGGGGGGGCCTCCCCCCTGGCGGGTCTGGGCAGAGCCCAGCCTTGCTTCACTCGGCCTCGGCGTCCGCCGCCAGTTCCTCCGGCGTGACCACCCGGTCCTCGATCTTCGCCAGCTCCAGGATGTAGTCCACGACCTTGTCCTCGAAGATCGGCCCGCGCAGCGTGTCCGACGCCTGCGGGTTCTTGCGGAAGAACTCCATCACCTGCGCCTCCTGCCCCGGGTAGCGCCCGGCCTCCTGGCGCATGGCGCGCACCATCTCGTCCGGCGCCACGGTGACGCCGGCGCTGCGCCCCGCCTCGGACAGCAGCAGCCCCAGCCGCACCCGCCGCTCGGCGATGCCGCGGTACTCGGCGCGCAACACCTCCGGGTCCTTGCCCGCGTCCTCGTCGTCGCCGTGCCCGGCCTTCATGTCGGCCTCCACGCGCTCCCAGATCTGGCCGAACTCGGACTCCACCAGCGTCTCCGGCGCCGCGAACGAGGCACGCTCGGCGAGCGCGTCCAGCAGCTTGCGCTTGAGCCGCATCCGGCTGATCCCATCGTACTCGCGCTGCATCTGCCCGGCGAGCACCTCGCGCAGCTTGTCCATGCCCTCGTCGAAGCCGAGCTTCTGCGCCAGCGCGTCGTCGAGCGGCGCGTCCACGCCCACCTTGATCGCCTTGCAGTCGATGTCGAACGTGGCATCCTTGCCGGCGAGCGCGGCCTCCTGGTACTCGGCGGGGAAGGTCACGTTGATCACGCGGTGCTCGCCCGGCCGCATTCCCTCCATCTGCTCTGAGAAGCCGGGGATGAAGCCCGCGCCGCCGATCTCGACGGCCATGTCCTGCCCCGCGCCGCGGTCGAACGCCACGCCGTCCACCTTGCCCAGGAAATCGACGGTGAGCACGTCGCCGGCCTGCGCGCCGCGGTCCTCCGTCATCTCGACCAGCTCGCGCTGCCGCTTGGCGATCTCGCCCAGCGCCTTGTCGATCGACTCCGGCGTGGGCTCCGCGCGCAGCCGCTCCAGGCTCAACTCCGCGAAGTCGGGCAGCGCGATCTCGGGCAGCAGCTCCATGTCCACTGTGAACTCGAGGTCGGCCGCCGCAGGCCCCGGCTCCAGCGTGCTCTTCAGCTCGATCCTCGGCTGGCCCACCGGGCGCAGGCCGCGCTCGGTCAACACCTGGCGCGTGGCATCGTCCACACTCTGCTGCAGCACCTCGGCCATCACCTCGCGGCCGTAGCGCTGCCGCACCACGCCGGTCGGCACCTTGCCGGGACGAAAGCCGGGCAGGCGCAAGGTGCGCGCCAGCTCGCCCAGCCGCGCCGCGCGCTTGCCCTCGATGTCGGAGGCCGGCACCACCACGGTGTAGCCGCGGCGAAGGCCTTCGGAGAGCGTTTCGGTGACCTGCATCGACGGCGACCTTCCTCGTTGCGGCCCGGACGACGGCTGGTGCGGGCGGAGGGACTTGAACCCCCACGGCTTGCGCCACCAGAACCTAAATCTGGCGTGTCTGCCAATTCCACCACGCCCGCACGCACGCCCGAAGCCCTGGACAAGCCGCGGGTCCTAGCGCAGGGCGCGCACGCGGACAAGCGGGCGTGCGGGTCGGGGGGGCGAGAAGGAAAGCCAGGGCTCTGCCCTGGACCCGCTGGGGGCAGGCGCCCCCAGACCCGCATCAGTTGGAGCCTGCCGCACGCGCCGACGGAAATCTTCGAAGTGACCGATGAAGCAAGCAAGGTTGAGGCTCTGCCTCAAACTCCGCCAAAGGCAGGCCTTTGGAATCCACTTGTCTCAGTAAAGCCGGTCCAGGGGCGGCTCGCCCCTGGCGGGTCTGGGCAGAGCCCAGCCTTGCTTCCCCCTGCTACCCGTAGCGCCCCACCGCCAGGTCCTCGTGCTCGATGTTCGGCCTGCGCTCCGAGACCAGGTCCGCGAGCAGCCGCCCCGACCCGCACGCCATGGTCCAGCCCAGCGTGCCGTGCCCGGTGTTGGTGAACAGGTTCTCGTAGCGCGTCGCCCCCACGATCGGCGTGCCGTCCGGCGTCATCGGCCGCAGCCCGGTCCAGAACTCCGCCTGGGAGAGATCGCCGCCCTGGGGGAACAGGTCGCGCAGCGAGTGCTCCAGCGTGGCGCGGCGCGGCGCGCGGAGCTTGCGGCTGAAGCCGGCCAGCTCCGCGGTGCCGCCGACGCGGATGCGCTCGCCGAGCCGGGTGATGCCGACCTTGTAGGTCTCGTCCATCACGGTGGAGACCGGCGCCGCGCCGGGATCGGTCACCGGCAGGGTCAGGGAGTAGCCCTTGACCGGGTAGATCGGCGCGTCGATGCCCAGCGCCCTGAGCAGGAACGGCGAGTAGCTGCCGAGCGCCACGACGTAGCGGTCCGCCTCGACCCGCTCGCCGGTGCCGTCGTCATCGCGGGTGCGCCGGGGCAGGCCGGAGACGGCGCCGCCCGCGCTCGGCACGGCGTCGGCGGGGGCGAGGCGCATGGCGGTGATGCGGCCGGCCTCGTGCTCCAGGGCGCGCACCTCGACGCCGTGGCGGAAGGCGACGCCGAGCCCGCGCGCCATCGCCGCCAGCGCCTGGGTGAATTTGAAGGCGTCGCCGGTCTCGTCGTGCGGCAGGCGCAGCCCGCCGAGCACGCGGCCGGGCACCAGGGCGAGCGCGGGCTCGGCTGCCACACAGCCGGCCTCGTCGAGCACCTCGTAGGCAACTCCACCCGCGTCGAGCACGCGGGTGTCGTCGTGGACGTGGTCGAGCTGCTTCTGCGTGCGGAAGAGCTGGAGCGTGCCCTGCTGGCGGCCGTCGTACTCGATGCCGGTCTCGTGGCGCAGGTCGTCGAGGCAGTCGCGGCTGTACTCCGCGAGCCGCACCATGCGCGCCTTGTTGGTGTGGTAGGCGGCCTCGGTGCACTCGCGCAGCATCAGCGCCAGCCAGCGGTACAGCGCCGGGTCGGTGCCTGGCAGCAGCACGAACGGCCGATGGCGCATCATCAGCCAGCGGATCGCCTTGATCGGCACGCCGGGGCCGGCCCAGGGCGCGGAGTAGCCGGGCGAGACCTGCCCGGCGTTGGCGAAACTGGTCTCCAGGCCGGGCTCCACCTGCCGGTCGTACACCGTGACCTCGTGCCCCGCCCTGGCGAGGTACCAGGCGGAGGCGACGCCGACCACGCCGCTGCCGAGCACCGCGACCCTCACGCGGCCGGCCCCATCGGGCAGGCGACGGCCGCGGGGCGACGGCTCACGCGCGCGGGGTCCCCGAGGCGGGGTCGTGCGCGGTGGCGGCGGCGGACAGGCCCGCCTGCGCCAGCGCCGCGGGGGCGACGTCGTCCGGGCGCACCACGGCGCGGGCGGTGGCGCGGCCGGCCTGGGAGAGCTGGTCCACGTCGCGCACCGCGCCGCGCGAGGCGCTGGTGGCCATCGCGGCGTAGGCGCGCAGCGCGGTGGACACCACGCGGTGGCGGCCCACCGGCTGCCAGGCGTCGCGGCCGCGCGCGTCCATGCGCACCCGCCGCGCCGACATCTCGGCCGCATCCACGACGACGCGCATGGAGCGGTTGGGAATGTCGATCTCGATGCGGTCGCCGTCCTCGACCAGACCGATCGCGCCGCCCTCTGCCGCCTCGGGCGAGATGTGGCCGATCGACAGCCCCGAGCTGCCGCCGGAGAACCGCCCGTCGGTGACGAGCGCGCATACCTTCCCCAGCCCCTTCGACTTCAGGTAGCTGGTCGGGTACAGCATCTCCTGCATCCCCGGCCCACCCTTCGGCCCCTCGTAGCGGATCACCACCACGTCGCCCGGCGCCACCCTGTTGCCGAGGATGCCGTCGACCGCCGTGTCCTGGCTCTCGAAGATCCGCGCGGTGCCGGCGAACACCAGGTTGGCCGCGTCCACGCCGGCAGTCTTCACGATCGCCCCGTCCTCGGCGATGTTGCCGTACAGCACCGCCAGCCCGCCGTCCCTGCTGAACGCGTGCGCGCTGTCGCGGATCACGCCGGCGCTGCGGTCCAGGTCGAGCGCGTCGTAGCGGCTCTCCTGGCTGAACGCCTGCGTGGTGCGCACCCCTCCCGGTGCCGCGCTGAACAGCTTGCGCGCCTCGGGCACCGCCGTGGGCACGGCCACGTCCCACTTCGCCAGCGCGTGCCCCAGCGTCTGCGAATGCACGGTCGGCACGTCACAGTGGATCAGCCCGGCGCGGTCCAGCTCGCCCAGCAGCGCCATGATGCCGCCGGCGCGGTGGATGTCCTCCATGTGCACGTTGGCCACCGACGGCGAGACCTTGCACAAATTCGGCACCCGGCGGCTGAGGCGGTCGATGTCGCCCATCTCGAAGGCGACGCCGCCCTCCTGCGCGGCGGCCAGCAGGTGCAGCACCGTATTGGTCGAGCCGCCCATCGCGATGTCGAGCGACATGGCGTTCTCGAACGCCTCGAAGCCCGCGATGGTGCGCGGCAAGGCGGTGGCGTCGTCCTGCTCGTACCAGCGCCGCGCCAGGTCGACGATCAGCCACCCCGCCTCCACGAACAGCCGCCGCCGGTCCGCGTGCGTCGCCAGCGTCGAGCCGTTGCCCGGAAGCGCCAGCCCGAGCGCCTCGGTCAGGCAGTTCATCGAGTTGGCCGTGAACATCCCCGAGCACGACCCGCAGGTCGGGCACGCCGATCGCTCCATCACCTCGGCGTCTGCGTCGCTGATCGTGGGGTCGGCGGCGGCCACCATCGCCGTGATCAGGTCGGCCCTGCGCGTGATGCCGGCCGTGGTGATCTTGCCGGCCTCCATCGGCCCGCCGGAGACGAACACGACTGGGATGTTGAGCCGCATCGCCGCCATCAGCATGCCCGGCGTGATCTTGTCGCAGTTCGAGATGCACACCAGTGCGTCGGCGCAGTGCGCCTCGACCATGTACTCGACCGCGTCGGCGATCAGCTCGCGCGACGGCAGGCTGTACAGCATCCCCTGGTGGCCCATCGCGATGCCGTCGTCGACCGCGATGGTGTTGAACTCCTTGGCCACGCCGCCGGCGGCCTCGATCTCGCGCGCCACGAGCTGGCCGAGGTCCTTGAGGTGGACGTGGCCCGGGACGAACTGCGTGAACGAGTTGGCGACCGCCACGATCGGCTTGTTGAAGTCGCCGTCGCCCATGCCGGTGGCGCGCCACAGGGCGCGGGCGCCGGCCATGTTGCGGCCGTGGGTGCTGGTGCGGGAACGATAGACGGGCATCGCTGGGGTCTCCTCAGGCGCTCGGGCGGGAGACTACCGCCACAGGCACGCGGAAGGCCAGGACAGAGCAGGAAGCAAGGCTGGGCTCTGCCCAGACCCGCCCCTGCTTCAAGGCGGGGGCGAGCCGCCCCTGGACCGGCACAACTTAAGACTGATGGCATGTCGCCGAGGATGTGCCGCCGGCCCAGGTCGAGGTTTCTAAAGGGCCCACCCTTTGGCGGGGTTCAGGGGCAGAGCCCCTGGCCTTGCTTGCTGCCTGTGCCGCTACAGGACAGTCCTTCCGGCTATGATCGCCAGCACGACGAAGATCAGGAATATCACGACGAAGATGAAGAACAGGATCTTCGCGACATCCGCGGTCGCCGCCGAGATACCGGTAAAGCCGAATACCCCCGCAATGAGCGAGATGACGAAGAAGATGATAGCCCATTTCAGCATGGCGTCGCTCCCGGCTGGCGTCACAACGTGACGCTCTGCCCAGGGATGATGTGCTGAGACATAGCGAATTGCAACCGCAGGTAGTCACCACGCGACGCGCGCCGGCTCTCCGCTCCGCTCACGTGCGGCGGCCGGGACGCGCGTCCCGGCCCGACGGTCAGCGCGGAGAAAGCACCATGATCATCTGGCGGTTCTCCATGCGGGGCATTTGCTCCACCTTGGTCTTCTCGTCCATGTCAGTGCGGATGCGCTCCAGCACCTTCACGCCGAGGTCCTGGTGCGCCATCTCGCGGCCACGGAAGCGCAGCGTGACCTTGACCTTGTCGCCCTCGTCGATAAACGAGTGCATCGCGCGCAGCTTCACCTGGTAGTCGTGGTCGTCGATGTTCGGACGGACCTTGACCTCCTTGATCTCGATGACACGCTGCTTCTTCTTGGCCTCGTTCTTCTTCTTCTGGGCCTCGTACTTGAACTTGCCGTAATCGACCATCTTCACGACAGGCGGGTCGGCGTTCGGGCTGATCTCGAGCAGGTCAAGGCCCACGGCATAGGCGCGGAGAAGCGCATCGCGCGCACCCATCACGCCCTGCATCTCGCCCTCCGCGTCGATCAGACGCACCTGGGGCACGCGGATATCCTCGTTCACGCGCGGCCCGTCGCGACTCGGGGCAGCCTGCATGGGTCCTCTGGCTATCGGAAGCTCCTCTGATCGTTGCACGCCAAGGTCGAACCAGCGTCCGACGGCGCAGTCTTGGCGCGCACAAGCGTACCAATCAAGCACAGTCTGCACGTCAGACGTTGACAACGGCTGAAAGAGGGGCGCGACGCGGCAAGGTTCAAGGCCCAGGCAGGCGGAGAAACGAGCCCGGACAGCGTCGAGCCACAGGGCCGCAGCGCAGAGCAAGGCAAGCAAGGCTGGGCTCTCCCTCCGCTGCCATTCCAACGATCCAGGCGGATCGTCGGAACCTTTGGCAGCTCCGCCCATATCCGCCAGAGGCGAGCCGCCCCTGGACCGGCTTTACTTAAGCAAGTGGATTCCAAAGGCCTGCCTTTGGCGGAGTTTGAGGCAGAGCCTCAACCTTGCTTGCTTGCCTGGTCGCTCCAAGGGGCCGTTGGCACAAGAAGGTGTCGTGTCACGGTCGCGTGCCAGCCGCGCGCAGCGTCGCGAGCAGGTCGTCGTGCCGGGGCAGCCCGGCGCCGTCGAGCCGGGCGACGCTGCGCACGCCCAGGCTGCTGGTGGCGAACAGGGCGTCGATCGGGTGGTCCGGGCCGAGCGGCGCCTCCACGACGCCGCAGCGCTCCATCAGCAGGGCGCGCATGATCCCGGGCAACGCGCCGTCGCCGACCGGCGGCGTCAGCAGCCGCCCGCCGGACAGGAGCACCAGGTTGGCCGCCGCGCACTCCGCGATGCGGCCGGCGGTGTTGAGCAGCACCCCCTCGTCGGCGCCGCGGGCGACGGCCTCCTCGCGGGCGAGCAGGGAGTCGCCGTAGTTCAGCGACTTGATCGCCGACAACGGGGAAAACTCGTTGCGGCGCGTCTCCTGCACCGTGACGACGGACAGCGCGTGGCCGGGCGGCGCGCCGGCGGCGGCGGTGACGAGCAGCGTGGGCGCGGGGTGCCCCGGCCGCGCGAGGCCGCGCGGCGCCGGGCCGCGGGTCAGGGTCAGGCGGGCGGAGCCGTCCCGCACCGCATTGGCGGCGCAGGTCGCGGCGACGGCCTCGGCGATCGCCGCGTCGGTGGCGGGCACCGGGAGGCCGAGCCGCCCCGCGGCGTCGTGCAGGCGGCGGAGGTGGCGGGCGAGGTGCGCGGGCTGGCCGTCGCGGACGAGGATGGTCTCGAACACGCCGTCGGCGAGGGTGAAGCCGCGGTCGGCGGGGGACACCCGGGCGTCCGCTGCGGCCTGGAGCCGGCCATCGAGCCAGAGCACGCCACTCACGCGGACGGCCGGCGGCGACCATGGCCAGGGGCGCCCCAAGACCCTTCCCTAAACAAGTGGATTCCAAAGGCGAGCCTTTGGCGGAGTTTGAGGCGGAGCCTCAACCTTGCTCGCCTTCGCCCACGCCCTCGAAGACACCGAGCAGCGGCGCGACCTTGGTGAGCATCTCGTCGTACTCGCCGGCCGGGTCGGAGTCGCTGACCACCGCCCCGCCGGCCTGGGCGACGACCGCCTCGGGGGTGAGCACCAGGGTGCGGATCACGATCGAGCTGTCCATCGCCCCGTCGAAGCCGATCGCCACCACCGCGCCGCAGTAAGGCCCGCGCCGCGAGGACTCCAGCGCGTCGATGACCTCCAGCGCGCGGATCTTGGGCGCGCCGGTGACGGAGCCGCCGGGGAAGGTGGCGCGCAGCAGGTCCACCGCGCCGAGCCCCTCGCGCAGCCGGCCGCGCACCACGGAGACCAGGTGGTGCACGCTGCTGAACGTTTCCACCTCCCACAGCGCGGGAACGGAGACGCTGCCGATGCGGCACACGCGGCCGAGGTCGTTGCGCATCAGGTCGACGATCATCAGGTTCTCGGCACGGTCCTTCTCGCTGGCGGCGAGTTGCAGGCGCAGGGCGGCGTCGGCCTCGGGGGTGGCGCCGCGCGGGCGGGTGCCCTTGATCGGGCGGGTCTCCACCCAGCCCTCCGCGTCGAGGTGCAGGAACCGCTCCGGCGAGGCGGAAGCGACGGCGAGGCGCGGGCCGCAGCGCAGGAAGGCGCCGAACGGGTTGGCGCTGGCACGGCGCAGCGCCAGGTGGACGGCCTCGTCGGCACAGGCCAGCGCGCCGGTGCGCGCGGCCCGGTGGCGCATGGTGACGTTGACCTCGAAGACGTCGCCGGCGCGGATCAGTGCCTGGGCGTCGCGCACACGCGCCTCGTAGCCGGCACGGTCCAGCTCGGGCTCCCAGCCGGCATGAGCAAGCAAGCAAGGCTGGGCTCCGCCCAGACCCGCCAGGGGGGAGGCCCCCCCTGGACCGGCTTTCTTAAGGAATGGATTCCAAAGGCCTGCCTTTGGCGGAGTTTGAGGCAGAGCCTCAACCTTGCTTGCTTCCCCCGAAGGCCACCCGCCGTCGAGGCGGCGCACGGCGGCGGCGGCACGGTCAGCGGCGCGGGCGGCGCGGCGGGCGGGGTCGGCTTCGGGGAAGCCCGACGACATCACCCAGGCGCGGCGCCTGGCGCGGTCGAAGCCCACGACCAGGTCGTAGAAGCCGACGTGCGCGTCGGGGATGCCGAGGTCGTCCGCGTGGCGGCAGGGCAGCCGCTCCAGCCAACGCCCCAGCCCGTAGCCGAGCAGGCCGACCGCGCCGCCGCAGAACGGCAGCGGCCCCGCGCCGGCCGGCAGGCGGAAGCGGCGCAGTTCCGCCTCCAGCGCGGTGAACGGGTCGGCGCCCACGGCGACGCCGTCTACGCTCACCCCGTCCTCGGCAGTGCCCCCGCGCGAGGCCCGGCTTGGCGCGGGCGGCCCGCCGGCGCCGCAGCGCAGGACGCGGAACGGCTCGACGCACAGGTAGCTGTAGCGGCTGCGTTCACCGACCGGGCCGGCGCTGTCGAGGAACGCCAGACCGTCGCTGCCCGCCCAGAGCGCGAACGCCTCGGCCGGCTCCCGCCAGGCGACCTCGCGGACCAGCAGCGCGGCCTGGCTCCCGCCGGCAGTGGCACCGGGGCTCGTGCGGACATCGCCGCGCGACGCCGCGAGCCGCATCCCCGGGCCGCCGGGAGCGCCGCCCTCCGCCGCGAGGGCCGCGGCCGGACCCCGTGCGTCGTCGCGCAACGGCCGGGTCGCGTCGTCCACGGCTAGGCCGTGCGCGAAGTCGGGCGCGAAGCCGGGCGCGGCGGCGGCGCGCGATGCGGCGCGGGCACGGCGCTCACACCCGCTCGCTGACCGCGATCGCCACCTTGCAGCCGGTCTTGATGATCGCGCACAGCACCTTGTAGCCCGGCGTCAGCTCGGCCTCGTTGTCCAGGCCGATGTCGCGGTGCTCCAGTTCCTCCTCGCGGAAGACGTCGATGGTGTCGCGCAGCGCGGCCTCGTCCTCGCCCAGCGTCTCGTGCTGGGCGGCGTAGTGCTCGTCGATCGCCTCCTCCACCGCCACGGTGCAGGCCATCGCCGCACGCTCGCCCATCGCCGCGGTCGCCGCCCCCAGTGCCCAGCCCGCGACATGCCACAGCGGCAGCAGCAGGGTCGGGCGCACCCTTCGCGTGGCGATCAGGCCGGCAAAGGTGTCGAGGTGCACCTGCTCCTGAGCCTGCATGTGGCGCAGGATCTCCGCCTTGTCGCTGTTGCCGAGCACGGCGAGCTGGCCCTGGTAGATGCGCTTGGCGCCGTACTCGCCGGCGTGGTCCACGCGGATCATGCGCTCCAGCGCCTGGCGCGGCGTGAGGTCGCCGGGAAGGGTGCGTCGCGCCCTGGCATCGTGGGAGCCCGGCAGGGCTGGCGAGACGACAAGCTGCGTCCCCGGTGAAACGCCGCCCGAGGCAGGCCCAGGAACAGGCATGGTCGCGGAGGCTGGAGCGCGGCGCCCGGCAGCCGCGTGGCAGGCCGCGGCGGCATCGTCCGCGGTGGGGTCCGGCGCGCCGGCCGGAATGTTCAAGTCCAGCGGCTGGTCCATGGTCCCCGCTCCCGTTTCCACCACAGGGAGATGGCGAGGCCGGCTGCGAACACCAGGGCGTACAGCGCGCCGAACGCGGCCATCGACACCGGCAGCCCGGGGACCAGGAAGGTGGGGTCGTCGCACGGCTTGGACGGGCGGGCCGGCATGCTGGCGAGCAGTCGTGCGGCGCCGCCACCCGCCAGGCGCGGCGCGGCGCACTCCGGCAGCGGCGAGGGCCACCAGCCGAACTCCACGCCGACATGCAGGGCGCCGAGCCCGGCCGCGACCGCGAACGCCGCGGCGGCGAGCCACAGCACCGGGCGCGACCACCGGGGGCGCAGGAACATCGCCACCAGACCGAGCAGCGCCACGATGCGGTACGGCCAGCGCTCCACCAGGCACAGCGCGCACGGCACCAGCCCCGCGAACCGCTCCGTGCCGAGCGCCACCGCGAGCGCCAGCGCGCCGCCGGTCAGGGTCACCAGCGCCAGCTCGAAGTCGCGAAGCTCTGCGCGTGCGGACATGGGGGTGCTATGGCGCAGGGGACGCGCGCGAGCAAGCAAGGCCAGGGCTCTGTCCTGGACCCGCCAAAGGCCAAGGCCTCTGGACACCGATTTACTGAGACAAGTGGATTCCAAAGGCGAGCCTTTGGCGGAGTTTGAGGCAGAGCCTCAACCTTGCCTTGCCTCGCCAGGTGCCCGACCGGACCGTGGCTTGCCGCGACTCTTCGGCGTCTGTACCATTGCGGCATCAAAGCGGGTCGGAGCACCACGATGAATCTGAGCGATCTCTGGGGCACCCTGCGCAACGCCCTGGGCCAGGCCACGGCCAAGGCCGCAAGCCCCGCGCCCAAGCCGGCCGCTCCCACACCGACCCCCGCGCCCCGCCTCGCCGCCGCCGCACCGGTCGCGCCGCGCCCTGCGCCGGTTTCCGTCCCGGGCAGCGGCCCGGCCGCCAGCGGTGGCGCCACGGCGGGCAGCGCGACGCTGGTGCGTGCGGTGCGCGCCGGCGGGCGCATGCTCGCGGCGGGCATCGTGGTCAAGGTCGTGGCCGTGCACGGCAGCGGCAGCGCCTACACCGTGCAGGTGCCCGGCCTCGCCACGCCAAAGACGATCGAGGGCGCAGCGCTCCGCGTCGGCTGACGCCGGCGCCTGGAACTGTCGACTTGCTGAATTTGGGCAGGTCCAGGGGCGCTGCTCCTGGCGGAGTCCAGAGGCAGAGCCTCTGGCCTTGCTTCCTTTCGCTTCAGTACACGTCGCGCTGGTAGCGTCCCTGCCGCGCCAGCGCCACGATCCAGTCCTTGGCCTGCGCCTCGTCGAGCCCACCCTGCGCCCTGGCGATGCGTCGCAGCGCCCCGTCCACGTCCTTGGCCATGCGCGAGGCATCGCCGCAGATGTAGAACGAGCCGCCGTCCTGTAGCCAGCGCCACAGGTCCTCGCCCTGCTCGATCATGCGGTCCTGGACGTAGACCTTCTTCGCCTGGTCGCGCGACCAGGCGGTGTCGAGCCGCCCGAGCGTGCCGTCTTCCAGCCAGCCGCGCAGCTCGCCCTCGAACAGGAAGTCCGACGCCGCGTGCTGGTCGCCGAAGAACAGCCACGAGCGCCCCTTCAGCCCCAGCGCCGCGCGCTCCTGCAGGAACGCGCGGAACGGTGCGATGCCGGTGCCGGGCCCGCACATGATCACCGGCTTGGACGTGTCGAGCGGCAGCCGGAAATGGCTGGTGGTGACGCTGACCGGAATCGGGCCGTGGTCGGCGGCGCGGTGGGCGAGGAACGCGCTGGCGATGCCCTGCCGCACCCGCCCGCGCCGCGTCGCCCGCACCACGCCGACGCATAGGTGCACCTGCCCCGGCGTGGCCCTCAGCGACGAGGCGATTGAGTACAGCCGCGGCTTGAGCGCGGGCAGCGACTTCGCCACGTCCACCGCCGACGGCCGCGCCGAGGGGAACGCGTCGAGCAGGTCGAGCAGGTCGGCGTCCACCGGCTCCACGTCCTCGCCGTCGGACAGGCGGCGCAACTGGACCGCGTCCGGCGCGTGCGTCGCGCTCATCGCCAGCAGGTCGGTGGTGCGGTCCATCGGCCGGGCGATGTCGTACTGCGACGCCAGCGCCTCGCGCAGGCTGCGCTCCTCGCCGTCCGGGCAGGCCAGCCGCTCCTCGCCGCTGGCGCCCAGCGCGCCCAGCGTGGCCTCCACCAGCTCCGGGTCGTTCTGCGCCGCGATGCCGATCGAGTCCCCCGGCTCGTAAGCCAGCCCGCTGCCTGCGAGGTCGATCACCACGTGGCGCACGTCCTTGACCGAGCCCTCCGCCGTGAGCCGCGTCGCCGATAGCACCCGCGCCGTGGTCAGCACCTTCGCAGCCGCCACCGGCGCCGCCACGAGAGCCACGGCCGCAGTTGCAGGGGCCGCCGCCATCAGCTCCTTGATCTTGCGCTGCGTCGGCTTGGCGCCGGGCACGCACAGGCTGGTGGAGGACTCCTTGCCCTCCACCAGCGCCTCCGCGTAGGTCTGGCACTGGTAGCCGCACTGCCCGCAGTCGAGCTGCGCCATCGCGGCCATCAGCGTGCGCCGCAGCGGCTTGCCGGCCGCCAGCGTCAGCCGCTCGTCCATCTCCAGCGCCGGGTCATGCCAGGGGAACTCCTCGTCCTCCTCCACCACCACGGCGCCGTCGAGCGCCATCGGCTGGCCCGCCGCGGCAGAGCCGTACAGCCCGGCGAGGAAGCCGTTCAGCCAGGCCCGCTGCGGCGCGGAGAACGGCGAGCTGTCGGGGATCAGCGGGATCGGGGCGGAGATCGCGTTCATCGGCTCAGGCCCTCGGAGAGGAAGGAAGAAAGGCCAGGGCTCTGCCCTGGACCCGCCAGGGGCAGCGCCCCTGGACCGGCACAACTGAAGACAAGGCGAGAGGTGCCCCGAACCCAATCCCAGGTTTCCAAAGGCGAGCCTTTGGCGGGGTCCAGAGGCAGAGCCCCTGGCCTTGCTTCACGGGTGCGCTCCCGGGTCCGTCTCCGACGCCACGTGGTCCCCCACGTCCGCCGGCGGCCGCCCGCCGCCCGCCAGCGCCGCCAGCGCCTCGTCGTCGCGCGCCCGCGTCCACTCCTGGAAGCTCTGCGTGCCCTCGCGCGTCGCCTGCCACGCGCGCAGCAGCCCGAGCACCACCGGCTGCACCTCGTCGGCCGCGATCTTCTCGCGGATCTTGCGCCCCACCGCCTGCTCCACGCCCGCGCCGCCGCCGAGGTGCAGGTCATAGCCCTCGACCATGTCCTCACCGCGCTCCACCTTGGAGCCGATCAGCCCGATGTCGCCGATATAGTGCTGCGCGCACGAGTTGTGGCACCCGGTAATGTGGATGTTGACCGGCTGGTCCACGGTGATCTCGCCGTCCAGGAACTCGGCCATCGCGCCCGCATCCTGCTTGGTGTGCGCGTTGGCGAACTTGCAGCCCGCCGCCCCGGTGCACGCCACCATGCCCGCGCGGATGTGCGAGGCATCCACGTCCAGCCCCAGCGCCCGGATCGCCTCGACCGCCCCTGGCACCTGCGCTTCGGGAACGTCGCTGATCAGCAGGTTCTGCCACACGGTGAGCCGGATCGTGCCCGACCCGAACCGCTCCGCCACCGCCGCCAGCCCGCGCGCCTGGTCGCTGCTGATGCGCCCGATCGCGCACACCACGCCGATGTAGAACAACCCCTCCTGCTTCTGCGGATGCACGCCGAGATGCCCGTGCCGGTCCTGCGTCTGCGGCGGCCGGATCGCGGCCTCCGGGATGCGGAACAGCGGCGTCTCCGCCCCGTTGGCGAGCGGCGGCATCGCGGTGCCGGTGAGCGGGGCAAGCTCCGCCTCCATGGCGTCCAGGAACTTCGGGATGCCCCAGTCGTCGAGCAGGTACTTCAGGCGCGACTTCGCCCGGTCCACCCGGTTGCCGTGCCTGATCCACACCCGCAGCACCGCGTCGGCCACCCGCGTCGCGTCGTCCGGCCGCAGGATCACCCCCGTGGCGCGGGCGAAGTCGCGATGCCCCGTGATCCCGCCCAACGCGAGGCGGTAGTAGATCCCGGGGTCGACGCCCTGCGCGGCAAGCTCGGGCCCCGCCTCGATCTCGACCGCGGTGAAGCCGACGTCGTTGGTGTCCTCCAGCGTCGGGATGCGCCCGCCGCCGTCGTAGGAGATGTTGAACTTGCGCGGCAGCCCGTAGAGCACGCGGTGGTTGAGGATATGGTAGTGCATCGTGCGCGCGTGCTGCCGGCAGTCGAGCAGTTCCTGCGGGTCGATGCCGGCCGTCGCCGGCGCGGTGACGTTGCGGATGTTGTCCGCCCCCGACCCGCGCGCCGTCATGCCCAGCTCCTGCAGCCGCACCAGCAGCTTCGGGCCGTTGGCCGCAGGGATCTCGCGGAACTGGAGGTTGCTGCGCGTGGTGCAGTCCAGGTACGGCCCCGCCAGCTCGTCGGTCATGTCCGCCAGCCCGCGCAACTGGAAGCCGGCCAGGATGCCGCCTGGGATGCGCAGCCGGCACATGAAGGAGTCCTGGGTCGGCCCAACATAGAACAGCCCGTGCCAGCGCGTGAGGAAGTTGTCGTCGCCCTTGGGGAACACGCCCTTCGCGGCGCGCGCCTCCAGCTCGTCCCAGCGGTCGAGCGGGTGGCGGGCGCGCTTGAGCTTCTCGATCGTGGACAGCTTGCCGCCGCGGGCGACCAACTCGTCCTGCGCGACCCGCTGCAGGTCCGTGGGGTCCGTGGCCTCGGCCGCCGCCCCGCCGCCTGCGGGTGCCAGCGGCAGGCCGAGCGCGCCACGGCGCGCCTCCACGCCGGCCATGAAGCCCTTGAGGTATTCCTGCTGCTCGCCGGAGAACGCCTCGCCGACCGGCCCTCCCCCGCCCCCGCCTTGGCCCTGCGCCGGGCCGGGCGTGTCGATCCCGGTGTCGAACAGGCCCTGCGGCTCGCCGAGGCTGGTGTCGGGCATCGTCGTCGCTCCGTTCTCGTTCAGGACGCGACGGCCAGCGGCGTCGCGGCGCGCGGCTGGGCGGCGTCGCGCCCGTCCCGGCCGTAGCTGACGTACAGGGCAAGGCCGGTGAAGAGGAAGCCGCCCACCAGGTTGCCCACGGTCACGGGGATCTCGTTCCACAGCAGGTACTGCGACACGCTCGCCGGCGCGCCCAGCATCAGGCCGAGCGGGAACAGCGCCATGTTGACCACGGCGTGCTCGAAGCCCTGGGCGAAGAAGATCACGATCGGCAGCCAGCAGCCGATGATCTTGCCGGCCGAGGTGCTCGCCGCCAGGCCCATGGTGACGCCGAGGCAGACCATCCAGTTGCACAGCATTGCCTTGACGAACACCGTCAGCATCCCGGCGCCGCCAATCGCCTCGTAGCCGGCGGAGCGGGTGGCCACCGCCGCGCGGATCTTGTCGCCGATCAGCCCGCCGGTGTCGTGCCCGGCGCTGGTCAGCGCCACCCACATCAGCAGCGCCAGCAGCAGCGCGCCGAGGTAGTTGCCCACGAAGGTGATGACCCAGTTGCGCAGCATCTCGCCCACCGTGGCGCGCCCGGCCATCACCGCCATCGGCAGCAGCGCGAACGAGCCGGTGATCAGGTCGAGCCCGAGCACCACGATCATCGCGAAGCCCACCGGGAAGATCAGCGCGCCGACGATCGGCAGCCCGGTCTGCGCCAGCGCGGTGAACGCCAGCGTGGTGGCCACGCCGAGGAACGCGCCGGCCAGCGCGGAGCGCACCAGGAGTTGGAGCGCGGGCAGCCGGGCACGGACTGCCCCGGCCTCGATCATGCTGCCTACGATGCGGGCAGGCGTGATGGTCTCGTTCATCGTGGCTCCGGTTCCCGCTCAGGTGGGCGCGCAGCCGCCCGGCACGTCGGCACCGGGCGGCGATCGTCTGCGCCCGCCGCGCAGCAACTCCCGTGCCAAGGAGCCGCGTCGCGGCGGCGCTGGCGTTCGCGGGACGACGGCGCGGGCGTTCGCGGGCCAGGGCGGTGGCGGCGCGCTGGCGTTCGCGGGGCGGCGGCGGCACGCTGCGGCCCGGGACCATGCAGGAGAGACGGCGATGGCGGGAGCGAGGGCATGAGCGGGCGGGTGGACGCGCGGCTGGCGGAGCTGGGCATCGTGCTGCCGCAGCCGGTGGCGCCGGTGGCGAACTACGTGGCGTTCGTGGTCGCCGGCGGCCTGGTCACGCTGTCCGGGCAGTTGCCGATGGAGGGCGGGGCGGTAGCGGTGCGCGGCCGGCTCGGCGAGGACGTCAGCGCGGAGGAGGGGACGCGGGCGGCGAGGCTGTGCCTGGTCAACCTGCTGGCGCAGCTTCGCGCGGCGTGCGGGGGAGATCTCGACCTGGTGGTGCGCGTGGTGCGGCTGGGGGGGTTCATCGCGGCGACGCCGGGGTTTGTGGCGCACGCGGCGGTGATGAACGGGGCGTCGGACCTTGCGGTCGCGGTGTTCGGGGACGCAGGGCGGCACGCGCGCTCCACGGTGGGGGTGGCGTCGCTGCCGCTGGGGGCGGCGGTCGAGGTGGAGGGGGTGTTCGAGATCGCGGCGGGGTGAGGAAGGTTCTCCTCCAGGCATGGGCCTGAGGCCTCCTTGCGGTCTGGAACGCTGTCGATACTGCCGCCGATGCGCTACACGTGGTGCATGACAGGCATGGAAACCAGCGTCGGGAGGGTGCGACGCAGACGCGACAGGCTGCGGGCAGCCGGGCTGCGAGCGGTGCAGATCTGGGTGCCTGACATCCGGGCTGCGGGCTTCGTCGCGGAGTGCGCGCGCCAGGCGCAAGTAATCCGGGACGCCGAGACGGCCGAGAGCCTGGCCGAGGACGAGGCTTGGCTGGACATTACGGATAAGGCCGGCTGGACGGCGTGAGGCGCGGTGACCTAGTGACGGTCGCCCTACAGGGTGAACAGGGAAAACCCCGCCCGGCGCTGGTGGTGCAGGCGGACCATTTCGCCGGCCTGCCTGCCGTGACGGTGCTGCCGCTCACCGGGACGCTGATCGAGGCGCCGTTGCTGCGCATCGCGATCGAGCCCACCCCGGAGAACGGCCTGGCCAGACGCTCGCAGATCATGGTCGACAAGCCGCAGACACCGCCGAGGGGAAAGCTCGGTCCAGTGTTCGGCCGGCTCGACGATGCCACCCTGCTGGCGGTCAACCGTGCCCTGGCGGTGTTCCTCGGCCTGGCCTGACTTTGCGGCGTCCAGGAGTGGCGGAAGCAGGGTTTGCGCTTCCGTTCGGCGGCCGACCGCTTCGGCCTGGACAGCCTGCTGCCCGCAGAGGCGCTCCGGAGAGTGAGATGACCGTCAGGTTGTTCTCTCTGTGTTCGCAGGCTATCCATGTCAAACGATCATCGGAGGTCGAGGTCATGGCTGATAACAGCACTATCGAGTGGACTGACGCCACTTGGAATCCCGTGACCGGCTGCACGAAAATTACCGCTGGATGCGACAACTGCTACGCCGCGCGCTTCTCTGAGCGCTTTCGCGGTGTGCCTGGCCACCCTTTTGAACACGGCTTTGATCTAGTGCTTAGGCCGGACCGGCTGCGTCAGCCGCTCGCGTGGCGTCGACCGCGCATGATCTTTGTCAACTCAATGAGTGATCTCTTCCACAAAGCTGTCCCGCGAGAATTTATTGACTGCGTATTTGAAACAATGGAAGCTGCCGGCCAGCACGTCTTCCAAGTGCTTACCAAGCGCAGCACACTGATGCGAAGCTATCTACATCATCGATATGCCGATCGTGAACCTCCGGCACACATTTGGTTCGGCGTTTCCGTCGAGGATGGGAAAGCGAAGGCGCGTGTCGACCACCTTCGCACATCTCCTGCGGCTGTTCGGTTCCTATCCGTCGAGCCGCTGATCGGCCCTGTAGGTGACATCAATCTCACCGGCATCCATTGGGTGATTGCCGGCGGAGAGAGCGGCCCGGGAGCTCGCCCGATGCGCATCGAGTGGGCGCGCGAGGTCCGCGATCGGTGCGCTGAGCAGGGTGTAGCCTTCTTTTTCAAGCAATGGGGAGGCTTCCGTCCCAAGTCGGGCGGTCGAGATCTTGACGGCCGCGAGTGGAACGAACTTCCTGTGTTTGTTGCGTTAGGCGTGGCTTGATACCGCCGCCGATCGAGCGGTATGCCGGCCGCGAGCAAGCCTACATCAAGCACTTCTTTCTTGCATCGTACCTCGAATCTCTCGTCCACAAGGTCGGGAGCCGCTACAACCAGATCGTCTACGTGGACGGTTTCAGCGGTCCATGGGAGAACGAGGGCTCCGACTACGCTGACACTTCATTTGGCATCGCACTCCAGGCACTGCGTACCGCCCGGGCGACATGGCTAACCCATGGTCGCGATGTTAAAATGAAAGCAGTGCTGGTCGAAAAGAATAAGAAGTCGCACGACGCGCTACTCACCCTTCAGCCCCGCTACCCAGACGTCGAGATCAAGCCGTTCCACGCTGATTTTCGCACTATCCTAGACCAAATTCTGGGTGAAATTCCACAGGATGCGTTCGCTTTCGTGCTGCTGGATCCGAAGGGCTGGCGCATACCGATCGCCACCATCGAGCCGCTACTTCGCCGCCCGAATACGGAGGTGGTTTTCAACTTCATGTTCGAGTTTATCAACCGCGCCGCATCAATGTCGGCGACGGACATAGTCGATGGGCTAGCCCATCTTATTCACGGCATGGCAGGGATTCGGCGGCGGGTGTCGCGTAAGCTGCTGATCGCGTTTACGGATCGGGTGTCGAGACCAACCAGCACCCACAACCGAGCCGCGCCACACCCGCCA
>JAABUS010000851.1_pt1 | contig 72484 bp, 68 predicted proteins | sample 5560161 | NCBI WGS metagenome assembly JAABUS01 (sample SAMN10711885, study PRJNA513376) | rock metagenome | isolation source: Antarctica rocks | place: Antarctica: Victoria Land, Trio Nunatak nord | collected 2016-01-04
ATGTGGGAACTGTGGTGGAGGTGGATTCGGATCCGGATATGCTTGCGCCGGGGGGGAGGAAGAGAGGAGGGGAGGGCACGGATGTGGGTGCTTTTGTGGAGGTGTGGCGGCGAAGGGGGTTTGAGCTGAAGGGGGAGGCGGATCTGACGAACAAGATGTTTGTGAAGCTGGTTCTTGGGAAGATGCGGGTGGGGAAAGGGAGGGAAGCGGGGGGTGGTGGGAAGTGGAGGGAAGCGGTCGGTGGGCAGATGGGAAAGACGAAGTTCATAGATGGGCCTGACGGGGAGGTGAGTAGGGAGGAAGAGGCCGAGGTACTAAAACCTTGCGTCTATAAGCTTCGATGATGGAGCCGAGAGACAGAGCTGCTTCAGTCATCGAGAGAATTCTTTCTAGCATCCATGAATATTAAGCCATATACATTCAAGAAGTGCACAATTGGCGGATTCAAGTGTTGAATCTTCTACTCTGTCTCAACCATCGTCTACAGCGCACTGCGTAGCCATCGTTGAAGACATGCCACGCCACGCCACGCTCTGTATCGTCGTCACTGCATCGAGATCGTTGAATCATCTCATGCGTTCATGCTGTAGAAAGGGAACTTTCATGCCGCCCCTGGGTATGTTGAATTTCTGATGGGAATCTTTGGGTCGAGCGCCGTCGCTATGCATAGGAAATGGGGGGAACATGCTGGGGATGGAGGGTGTTGGGGATGGTGGTGTGATCGTTGGTGATCGCTTGGGGTTTATGAGGTCTGTCGGGTGGTTGGTGGAGGTTGGAAGAGGGTGTGGGGCTGCTGTTGAAGAGCGGAGTGGTGTGGAAGGGGGTTGTTCGTGGGTCGAGACCGGTAGAAGTAGATCGGTATTTGTGAGCGATCCGACTGCTGAGGTAATGGGTTGTCCGTAGATCAGTTGTTGATCTGATCAAAAACGGCCGGATCGTCGGGTTTGTGAACGCCGTTTAGCTGTGCAGTAGCCTTGTGTAGCTCGTTCTTCGCCTGGCTGGTGGTCTTTGGCGGACTGTCTATACCGGGGACCTCCAGACCTTTAAAGAGGTCAAAGACACCGTGGGTGGAGTGGAAGTCGTTGTGGACGATGTTCACCAGATACCAATTTCCCATCATGCCGTCGATGAGTTGGCGGCTGGGGTTTCCAGGGCTGTGACACTTGGCCCAATCGGATCCGAGGCGGTATGCTTCGTCTTTCCACGCGAGGAAGCTGATCGTTTCGACGATGGTGGGCTGCACGATTTCTTTGCCTGGAAAGACGCCCCATGTTACGGCGTTTGGGCTGTCGCTGGGCGCGTTGGTTCTGAGGTCACCCTCCTTGTTGACGGCGTAGAAGGTCATGTTGGGGTCTTGGTCTATGCGATGGATGAGCTCAGCGATTAGCTCTGGGGCGATGAGGAGCTCAAGGTAGGCTTTCTGGTAAACATAACCCCCTGAAGGTCCCCAGCCATGGATGGGATGGGTTGACTTGGCCCCGTTGACCGAGGGCTGCGAGGTGATGGTCAATAATCCTCGCTTGTTGAGATCAAGAAGCTGTGGCTTGATTGAGTCGGCTTCGCTGCTAATCGGTGATTCGCTCCAGGGCAGGCTTTTGATGTCGTCTTCCAGGTATCGAATGAAGATGTCGGCAACGTCTCTCACAGTCGCGGGACTACCCCAGAGCTTGATATTCTGCTCGTTCGTCCCTTTCAGCCCAATGCCGTAGGCGTCAAGTTCACCGAAGGCGGGAGACCTAGAATCGCCCCAGCGACCGTTAGGAAATTCATCCCAATCTTGTGTTCGAGCAATGTAGGATTTGTTGCGATTCTTCCAGAAGATTGGCCGCACATCCTCCTCTCTTCGATTTAAGCCAAGCGACTGCCGCCATGGCAAGGGTTTGGTGGGCGTGCCATTCTCGGAGATGAGGCCCAGCTCTTCCAGGACCATGCGGGTAGATTGAGCGAGATTCATGGTGTAGCTGATGTAGGTCGTAAGCTAAGAGTCGAAAAGAGTGAAGTAGCTCGACTTACAAATGGAGCGCCATGATGCCTCCTTCAATAATTTTCCGGCACAGTTCGGCAACGAGCTCCTTCCCTACTTCCCTAACTTTGGCATCATCGTTCTTGACTGGCTCTAAAGCATCCAGCCACTTCTGAGGGACATGACAGTTGGACCAACTTGCTCGCCTTAAGAATGCAGCATGAGTCTGGATGGGCATGATTCCTGGAACGATAGGCACATGGATACCCTTGGCACGCACTTCACCGACCCAGGAAAGAAAGATGTCAACATCGTAGAACATCTGAGTCACAATGAACGTGCCACCAGCGTCGACCTTCTCTTTTAGATGTTCCATCAGTATCTCTGGATCCTGCTCATCATCGCATCCCTCAGGATATCCAGCAACACCAATATCGAAGTGATTCCCGTAGCGCTCCTTGATGTACTCAACCAGGTCCTTTGCATATCTGAAGCCACCTTCTACGGCCTGCCACTTCTCCTTCTCTCGAGGAGGATCGCCCCGAAGAGCCAGTATATTCGAACACCCGGCCCTATATGCTTCGCTCAAGGCGTTGTCAACCTTTCCAATTTCCATGTCTGTACATGTAAGATGCATGCATGTCTCTAGTCCGTATGTGCCTTGCGCTACATTGACCATTTCGCAAGTCAGATGGGATAAGCTGCCACCAGCGCCCCATGTGACATCGACAAACGCTGGACCTAGGTCGTGCATCCGGTCCATACCTGCGCGTGTGAGCCTTGCAAACCGGTTTAGGGATGTAAGCCTAGTAGAAGACGAGGGTTCGAGCGAATAGAGACGTACGGTCATAGAGGTTCTGGACACCCTGCAATGTTCCGTCAGCATGCTCAAGCGGATGGCCTGCCTCGAATCTACAATACCTGTGCTGTCTTTGGTGGGAAGAACTCGAAGGAGAAGACAGGCTTCTTCGTCCGCTGCGCCTCCGCAAGCTTGTCCTTAATATGCATATTTTCGGCCTCGTTTTTTCGGCCTCTGCAGTCAATGGTTAACTTGTTGTCAATCTAGCAAACGCTAGGCCAGTGAGCACCTTTGTAATGCAAGAAAGACGTAGGCCGATTGGTCTCAATACTCCGCTTCCAGTCTTCAAGCAAACTCCCGCGAAGAACAAGCCGTCGGAGCTGGTTTCACTTGTCACAAATCAGCACTTTCGAGCTCAACCTTACTGAGTAGCGGACTGCAAACGATGGGCTGTTTTTATTCTTACCTCTTCTGCAAGAGAGATCAAGGCCTTAGCCGAAGTATCTCTTACGGGCCCAGCGGTCTACCAATTTCCGCGACATGCACCACGGTATTCTATGAATTTGTAGACTTCTGTTCTAGTGGACATATGAGGTCCTTGTGGTAAGTTCTTGGGAAGTCCTGTATTGTGAGCAAAAGTCAAGCAAACAGATTCGTAGACTGACAAACTTATGAAATGCACGAAATACGATAAGAAAGAAGGACACATAAGATGGAGAGAAGTAAAGGAAGCTGAAACTGAGCGATGAAGTCAGCCGCTAAGACAGACAGAAACCGTTGAGGGACCCCCCACATCCCCGGAGGCTACGAGGCCAGAGCCTAAAAGACCCTTGTTAGTGAACTCTCATAAAAGACCCGAGTTGACCCTCCTCTGTTCTGCATCTTTAGCCCAGCAGAGTCGCAAGCGCTGATGTAGGTTCAGTCGGATTGGCTCATACGATGACTCTTTGGCAGTAGGTACCTTGGGGGTTTCAGACCTTCGTTGTCGAGTATTTCGCTGACCGATGGCTTAGATCCTTCCGCAATCTTCAACCCCGGACTCGAACGTGGATTGGCCTGGGGATTATCGGCTACTCAGGTGTTGGCATCTTGCTGTCGAATGGAGCTGAGAGGCACTTCGGCATGGTACCTACGGAGGAAGACAGAGAGCGGTTGAGGAAAGCTATACCAAAGATTACGACGGTCGATCGCAATCAATAAGGGCGAACACCAGGAAACAAGGCATCGAGCGATGAGTCGCACAAACATATTCTAAGTCAGATCGAGAACATGATATAGCATCCGGTATCAACGCCTAGCGATGCAGCTAGCAGCATCGACATCTCAAAAAATCCATCACAGGTATCGACTAGATCCTACCAAACGCCCCGAGCAACGCGCGTCCAACATCTTATATGGTTCATTGACCCATCGCAAGCACTCAAAGGCAGAAGTAGCTAGCGCCGCCAACGGCCGTCATGCCAACCGCCGTCCACCAAATGAAGTATGCATTCCGGAATGCCCACGGCTCTTGCGTTCTCCGCACGTTCCAATTCAAAGGCTCTGATGTCCCTCCTAGATCTCGCTTCGCCTTACTTGTCGGCTTTGCGGCGCCGGTCGCCTGAGTGGGGTTAAGGGTGGATGTCGGCAGCAGTTGGGGAGTGGGAGAGTAGGCAAGCCACATCGGATTCATGGGTGCGCCGTCGTATTGAAATAGGTTGAGGCGTTGCATGTTGTTGTAGAGATCCTTCTTGACTTCGTAATGCTGTAGGTGGGTGCATCAGCAGACATTCAACGTTACGGCACAACCGGCGGGGTTGCCTAGATATAGCCCACCTTTATATACTCGGATTGATGATATCTTGTGAAGACTGATTTTTGATATTCGCAAGGACTGGACAACAATTGACGACCATCAACCGAGATGGGTTCAAGTGAAAGGGAACCGTTGGCATCCTTCGTGTAGGAGCCATGTTGCCATTGCATTATACCCTGGGGGCAATTGGGGTTTCCAGCTTCCACGGAGTGAGTAAGGATTTCCAAATTGGGGAAATACATTTGGACGAACGGTTCGAGATAGCTCGATAATAGGCGACTTCATAAAACCCATCAGCGCTGAAGGAGTATGAAATGCCTGTAAGTGAAGGCTCGATGAGTTTGTCGTTGACTGGGTCATAGAATCCCTGTTCAACGTCCGAATCAGTATCCACTTGTGAGAACCGTTATTCGTGTCTCTGCACCGCATATGGGTTGCAAGATATTGATCTGTCGTACATACCGGTCCAGTCAGCACCTGTCGCGATTTGGAAGTCCATGTCCCAACAAGCTCAGGAGCGGCTTGCTGGGCGGATGTGATCGGCGCCAGAAGGGCAGCGCCCACGATAAGCGAGGAAGCCAGCGATGGCTTCATCTGGAGATGCCGAAGATGAGGAAACGGAGGTAACTGATGGTGCTGGGCGATGAGTTGAAGTTTGAAGCAGAAGGCCTTCGTAAGTTCTAGGGGTCGTCGTGGGCGGGAAGGCTAGCGAATGGCTTGAAATAGACCTTGAATCCATTCTCAACCACCCAGCCGATCCAGGCCCAACAGAGGCTCCTCCCAGGCACCACTACGTACAACAAAAGTCAGCATAAAGCAGAACTTCTACCCACACCGAAAGACAGAGCTTCTCATACGCTACTTTGGCGCTGGAGCGACGCTGCGCAACGCTGGGAGCATTTGTGATGCATCTGAACCATCCATCGAACATGAAACGACCAATTCCGGTGCGCCTATACCAGGCATCAAGCGCAATGGAACCCAAGCGAGCACGTCGTGATACTTGCAAGCGTTGTTCGCCCTCCTTCGCATCTCTTACTGTAGACATCATTCGTACCACCTTACGAAAACAGCTGGTTTTCATCATTCTGCTCCTACCCCACCTTCTGCGAACATCGTGAAGCGCATTGGTGCGTTTGTAGGATACTAAGGTAGTCTACAAGACCGACATCAACTCCACCTGCTTGTTCTGTTTATCTCACTCATCTCTTCCTCTTCATGCAGTCTGCTTCGAACCTTGCAGCTTGCTCCGTTCCTTTGCTCTGGTTTGCATACCTGATCTGAGCTTCTCTGTCTACCTGTCTCCTTCACCATTATGGAGCTCCTCGAAAGTGCATCAAGGTCTTTGATGTCGATGCTCCAGTATGGTCATTCGAACAAGCCTGTCCAATACGCCCCGAAATACGTGAAGACGGATGCCCAGAATACATCCTCCAGCGCTTCCAGCCGTAGTGGTCTGAGCGTAGGAGACTTTCCTGCCTGGGCATCCAGCACCACAGGTCTCCCAAATTCCGCTCTCATTGTTTTTACCTTGGTAAGTAGCTCCCCTCTTCATTTCGCCTACTCGGTTTACAAGCCCTCAGATCATACTATACCCCTTCATGAAAGCCATCTACAACATCTGGCTCCATCCCCTTTCTAAATTCCCCGGCCCCAACTCTGCAGCTGCAACCAAGATCCCCATCGCCATGGTTTCTTGGGACGGCAGCCTTTCCCAATGGCTCAAGGATCTCCACGATTACTACCGCAGCGATGTCGTCCGCATCTCCCCTGACGAGCTCTCCTTCATCAGCGCCTCCGCCTGGAAAGACATCTATGGCAACCGCCCGGGCCACGAGCACTTTCAGAAAGACCTCCTTTTATTCTCCGGTGTCGATAGCATTGTCAACGCGCCCGACGCTGATCACAGCCGTATGCGCCGTCTTCTCAGCCATGCTTTCTCCGACAAGGCCCTTCGGGAGCAGGAACCCCTTATTCAAAGCTACACCAACAGCCTTATTTTTGGGCTGCAGAAACAGATCGACGGCCCCGCTAAAGGCAGAATAAACTTCGCCGACTGGTTCAATTGGACGATTTTCGATACAATAGGCGACCTATCGTTCGGCGAGTCCTTCAACTGTCTTAAAGGTACACATTACCACCCTTGGGTCGCGAACGTTCTCGACAGCATCAAGCAAGTCGTATTCAGTAGCGTGACTCTACGGTTCCCGCCACTGCAGCGCTTGCTCAACTTGTGCGTCCCCAAGAGCGCGGTCCAGGCGAAGGAGAACGTCCGTAGTCTTGCTAGGGAGAAAGTGGATCGAAGAATCGAAACCCAGACCACCCGTCCAGATTTTCTGTCCTACATTTCAAAACACAACGAAGGCAAAGAACACGGCGGGATGACGAGAGAAGAAATCCACGAGAATGCAGTGACGATGATCTCCGCAGGAAGCGAAACGACAGCGACACTGCTGACGGGGGCTATTTGGTTCCTGCTCAAGAACCCACATTGCATGGAAAATACGCTTGAGGAGGTGAGGGCGTTCAAGAAGGCCACGGACATCAATCTGCAGAGCATGGCATCGCTGCAGTACTACCAAGCCGTCATCGACGAGACCTTCCGCATGTACCCACCGGCACTGATAGGCCAGCCGAGAATCGTACCCAAAGGAGGGGACACAGTCAGTGGGCATTTCGTGCCTGGCGGTGTAAGTCTAGCCCTTCAGCCCCAAGCCTACGAAAAGAGAATACTGAATACCACATTCCGCCTCTCCAGCACGGCGTCCAACTCAACCAATACGCAGCCAACCACTCCCGCCTGAATTTCAACTCCCCAGACATCTTCGCCCCTTCCCGCTGGCTCGGCAACGAGCATTTCGCAAAGGACCAGCGCGACGTCGTGCAGCCGTTCTCCATTGGCGCGAGGAACTGCATTGGCAAGAAGTGAGCTACAAACCCCCCCGGCCCCCCCCCCCCTTCCTCTCCTTCTCTCTACCCCACCTGGTCATCCCCGAGATACTCTCAAACCCATAGGTATTGCAAGCTAATGAATACGCCACGCACAAAGTCTCGCGCTCGCAGAGATCCGCCTCACGCTAGCACACGTCCTCTGGCATTTCGACATCGAGCTCGATGCCGCGACGGACGAGGACTGGGCGTTTCAGAAGGCGTGGTTCACGTGGGCGAGGAAACCGTTGATTGTGCGGCTGAAGAGGGCTAGGAGGTAGCGGATAGGGGTGGCGTTTGCAAGATGAGGAAGAGGCTCCCCAGGTTGACTTACATAATCATCCCATCCGTCGGCAAGGACTGCTGCAGGATTACTTGGTAGGTAGGGCCAATGTAGGTACAGATTGTACACCATGCTGGCGGCTAGGATGGATTCTGGATGGTGGTATATCAAGATTCTAGAATCATCGAACCCAAGCAGTTTCACAGACCAAGAGTGCGTGCCTGTGGTGTAAACTTGAAGCACCACACTGCTTCGGGGCGCGGTGTATCCAGAGCACCGCTCTCTCCCAATCAGTCCTTCACCAACTCCCATCATTGTGCGAATCGAGGCCGCATATTTCACAGCACCGATCCTCCACCGCCAGTCAACGGAAAAGCCATCCAACCTCTCGCCGGCAACCCGCTCCCAGAACCTCTCCAAAAGGGGTATTCCGGTGCGAGACCCGCACAATTCCATACACCGACTTCCCAATACAGTCCGTACGAACATCCTCCCAGCGCCCAGCTCCCCCAACTCCCCTATCCGTTATGGACTATACGCCAAGCGCTGTTGCATGCTAAGTCGCTGTCACGTGTCCACCTCTTCCCTATTCTCAACCCCCCTTTTTTGTATTCTCTTCTATGGTTTATATCCTCTGCGTTGATGATCCACGGTCGGACTCTCGATCCAGTTCCTTGCAAATAGAGTAAGCGACAGAAAGGATCCAGGTTAGGGAAAGTAGGGGTTTGTCTTCTCGACCGCAGTGCGGTGGGCGAGTCGGAGATGAGAGCGAAACAGTGAGGCGAGATGTGGACTGCAAGATGTCGCGAACTAGGGAGATCTGAGGAGTTGTGGATCGTTGGGTGCGGCTCTTGGATGTTAGTTTTTTGGGGGAATTGTAGGAGGTCTGGTGGGGGCCGGTGGAAGAGAGGGATGGGAGGATGGGAAAGGGAGGTGTGTATGCAGTATTGATCTTGTGGTAAAGTACAGTGTGGTGGCAAGATGGTGATACCGCATGCCTGCGGACAGTGAGATGGAGATATAATCCAGCGAACAAGAGTTCCGAGGAGTTGTGGATTGTTATTTGCGAGTTTTGGATGTCAGTATTCTAATAAGCGCATTATGGTTCTTGTGGGCTGGTAGAAGGAAGAGGTGTGGGGATAGGAAAAGGAGGTGGGTATGTAGTACTGATCTTATATTATCTTGTAGTAGAAACATGGTGATACCACGTGCCTGTGAAAACTATCTCTGGAGCTGGATTTCTTTTCTCGATCGGCTTCTTGGTATTAGAGTCCCGGTTTGCTGAGGGGGGTACAAGGATAGCGAGAATGGCGTCAAAAGCAGTTATGTCTGCATGTGTGGGGATGAGCGGCACCATATCTTCATCCATTCTTGCTCTCCAACATGGCTATGTGAGTCTTGATACAGACGCTTCACGCTCCGACTCCAACCATGAAAGCCGTAGGCGCGTGCCCGGACGCATTACCATGTGTGATCGTCGGTCAGCGGCTACCTCATGGCCGCTCTTCTGACGCTTTAGCCCCCTGTCGCGATGCTTCTTTCGCTTCTCTCTTACGGAGCTTGCCCTTCTCGAACTGCTGCTGGGCTTGCAGGGATCTTTTCTCCTTGCGGACCTTTTGCTGATGCTCGTGCATTTGCTGGGCAGACCATTTCTTTATTTCTTCGAAAGGTATATGTGAACTTGGACACGGAATCAGTCCACGGCTTCCTTGGTTTTGTCTATATTGAAGCTTTCATCTTACCGGCTGTAAAAAGGTGCGTTCTTCTCCGACGGAATGTTGTCCTTCCCAAGCTCTCGAAGCGTGGCGTACTGCTTGCGGAAGCATGCGTCTCGGTTTTCCTTCTGCTTCTTGCCTTGCTCCGAAGTGAAGACCAAACTGTCGGACTTCTTCACGTAGTTCCGATGGTAACGTATACTTTCGTGTAGGGGTTTCGGAATTAACGGCAACAGCTTCTCCAGTGGAGTCTGCAGCCTAGCCTTGGAATGATTACTGCTTGCTAGATGAGCCTTGGTTCGATCGCACTTAGCGGCAGAAGCCTGTACTGACTTGGCTTTATTTCGTTCACCAGAACCTTTGTCAAAAGTCATCTGAGAGATGCTTTTCGGGATGGTCTCGGGGTCGAGGTCACTGAGCCATCGCCTTGCCTCTGCCATGTCTTCATCGGCAGTCTTGGCCTTTCCTTTCGAATCCGACGACGCAAATCGCGTCAGTGAAGCCATTGTCTGAGATTGACTCGAGAGGGATAGGCTGCTCAGACTCCTCGCGATCGGGTAGGACATCTTGCAGAGACGCTGTCACTCTGTAGCGTGACTGGCGTAGAAGCGATAATGTATTGACGGATGGGGGGATTTGCCTTTGTAGGCATGGGGCGATGGTCAGATGGTTGTTGCTATATGATAACATGTGGGGCATCATGCGCCCTTGCTAGGCACCAGCACGCAGAACGGCTAGAAAACTGATATCACATAATGCATTGACCAACGAGAGTGTAGGGGTAAGGAATGACACCGCATAGGATGTGGGGTTAAGGCTGAATGACATGCAGCGCCCGTCGCCCCGATCCGCCTGCCTTGGAGGTGTGACTGGCTCAGTGGCTCTGCGTAGCTGCAGTGACATGTGCGGAACATGACTGTTCCAGGTATGACTTCCGAGACACGAGAGAGAACGCCTTGTGAGAATGTCTCAAGTATGGAACAAGTACAACGGAATGATAAGTTAAACTCAAGGCAGAAAATCCAATGACTGATCGGCAAGAAAAGCAAGGAAAACCGTTAAGCAATCCTCAAAAAGCGATGCCATCAAATGTCGAGAACCAGAATCATAGACTCATACAAATCGCCCTCCACCTCTTCTCCGGTCGTCGTTATAGACTTGTCTCTGGCCTACGGCAACTGTGTCCCGTCTTCGAACGCCCCCAACATCTCTCCGTCGTGACCACCCTCGATCAGGCGATGGAGCCCTCCGCCACGACCGCCTTTGATTTTCAGCTTGAATAGCATCATTGATGACTCGATCCCCTCTCTCCTCGAAAGTGACGTGGGGTCGCTGGTTCACAATATTCGGGTGACGGGGACCGCGTGGAATGTTCAAACGCCGTAACCGTTCCAGGCGTTCGTTTTCCTCTCTGGCTCTGCGCCTGTCATCTAGGATTGCTGCCGCTTGTAGACGTTCCCGGTCCTCCTGTTCTTGACGTAGTCGTGCTTGCTCTCTTTCCCAGTTTTCCTGCTCTTGCCGCCTCCTTGTCCTTTCCACGGACTCAATGCGCCTTCGCTCTTCATGTCGAATACGTAATCGGTCTTCTGCTGCCCCACGCCGGACGAGCTCTGCGTCTATTTCTGCACGCAATCTTGCATTTTCAGCCTCCCGAGCAGCCCTTTCTGCATGTTCCCTTCTCTCTCGCTCACGGATGAGCCTCTTCAAATTCTCGTATTCACGAAGCTCGGTTTCCATCCGCCTGCTCTGACGCATGTGCTCTCGCACCGGCGTTTCGGGAGAAGGCGATGAAGAGCTAGTGTATTGATGAACCCCCACGTTCAAAGGATGACCCTGCCTTGGGCGTATCGTCTGTGTTCGTGGCCTTGTACGATATGGGTCCATCTCTGGCGGCTGTTGAAGCGGCACCTGCACAATTCCAGGCTGTCCTTGCAGAGGCCTGTAAGGTGGAGAGAATCGCGTAGGAGACCGAGGGTGAACAGGCTGCGGAGGAACCTGATGTACTGTGCTCCTCCGTCGTTCGATACCGGCACTCTCTGGTCTTTTCGTCCTCTGCTTGTTATCTGCTCTCCTTGAAGTGAACGGTATGTGGAAGTCGAAGACCAACTTTAGGCCATCTTTGAATTTCCTTGGTTGTCGGGTCTCTTCTCGTCGTGGTTTAGTCTCTCGGAAATGGGGTTCGGGAGCGAAAGGTGCTTCAGGAGAAGGAAGGAAACGATCCTCCGTTACCTCTTCTACTGCGTTGTTGCAAGGATTTACCGGTGTTCCGTGTCGACAGAAGTGTAGGACTTCTTTTGGTTCCCGGAAACCGCTGGGGTGGATGATGTCGAATCGTTCAATGACGCACATCGAATGGGTTAGAGGACCAACTGCGCTGTTGAGGGCCTCGGATGTGAAGGATTTGGTTGTAGGTGCTAGACTTTAGTGATTAGGAAACCAATCTTGTAGCTTGCTAGCCCCCGGGGTCTATCGTATTCAGCAGGCGAGACAACTGGAGGTAGATTTGACCGGAAGACATGAGGTTCCTAGAACATCGTCTGTGCTGTCGGTATCAGAGGGAAATTCTAAAACTTCTTCCAGCGAGCAGCTTCTCTGACAGGTAAATGTGGAATCAAAGGAAATACAAGTTAAGAGTCCCCGTGGATAAGAAAGCTGACACGTGGAGAGCAAGGAGGGCTTCGATACTTCGACAGACTAAATTGATCATCAGAGCATTGGGAATGACCTTTAATATATACAGGGTCTGCTGCGATGGGGGCCGCATGAACCGTGAGGCAGCAACAGTGCCCTAAAGCGAGGCTGAGCTGCTCCGTGCCCAACATCCCTACAGGTATGCCTCGACTTCGGCTGATGCCGCTAAGTCCTGGACATCGAAAGATGCTGTTTTTACCAGTTCTAGAGATGACTAGGCGCAGAGAAGGGCTGCGATGCTGACAGTGAGAATTGTGGAGGTTATGGTTGGTAGTTTGGGAGTGAAGTCGTCTGAGCCACTTCACCAGCCACAAGTCATGCCTGCATCCCAATCCATGTCCAATTACGGAGTACAGTAGGTACTTCACCCTTCTTGACGAGAGAAAGACTACCCAAGCAGAAGGCTGCGCTCAATACATAGGCTTAAAGTTGTATCAGGCACAAGCATTGCAACGTCGCTATCGGCGCTATCCATCACACCGTACGGAGTGACACGATCACAATATCCGGCCTGGTGATGGCTTGGTCAGCTATTTTCGGCATCGCGTGTTGATGGAGAACCATGAAACATGACAGACCCAGAGAACAACTGCCATCTTATCGTGACCAACGATGCCCTTATTGAGCGTCCGATGACCAACGGCATCCGCGCTCGCCGCCGTGGAAATCACTTGGAATCAGTAGGTCGAAACTTCCGGCTTGGGTAGTCTCGACCCTACGGTGGCGAAAGTGTCAAAGGCTCCACGCAAGCGTGAAACATAGCTACTTGCTGCGACTCGGGGGCTTGATGCAGTAGGCTTCTAAAAGAGCTATTACGGTTGGCGTTCGGGACGATGGCAGCTGAAAGGAAGCTCAGCTGCAGGGTTTGCCACAGAGGCTCTGCGGGAAAGTCAGCCGGGTGGGTGTGATGAATTAAACCTAAAGTACTTTACATTACCCTGGTATTCACACACACTCTTATAAGCGCCCTGCACTTTGATTGGCTAAGCAGAACACCCGAAAGGCTCTCTTTGGTGTCGAAATACTCTGCCGAACGCGTCACGCATAGGCCATTGCTATACCTAAGGACTGATCTTCGTGCATGGTCATATCCTCTAACCCCATTGATCTTACTGCAGAACACCTAGATTATGCGCCGATTTTGAAGCCAGAGTGATCAGAATAGAACATAGAGACGAGCAGAGTTGCCTGACGGCAGCCCGTGTTACCATGGCTTCCGTGATGGATCCAGCTCTCGTGACTTCGTGGTACAGGCACCGCCAGGCCGCCTCATGTCAATGCCTACATTGGCTTCCAGAACCTCAGCCTAACGCCGCCATGCCGAACATTCCTAGCAGAAGGAACTCCCGCGCACGAGAAGCCGATCTTCTACCCACACCATGCTTGCCATAACCAAGGAAAGAAGACAGCGAACTACCCTGGCCCTTCTCAATCATGTTCATGGCTGTGTTGACGGGTCCGTGCCCGTCCTTTGTAGACGAGGCTGAAGAAGCGGAGGTGGCCGTAGCTCCATAGCTTGATGACGATGCAGTCGCTGCGGGATTTGGTGGAATATCATCGAAAGTCAGCATTGCTAGCTGGACCTGGTAGATGCCACTGTTTAGGCCGCCCCGCAACTGCCCCGTCCAGCTCAAAAGGATGTTTCTGCCGTCACCACCAGCATCTTTCTCGCTGATGATGCTAGAGCCAAACCAATCGTTGACCCGGCGCTTCTGAGAGGTTTCATCTGGATAGAGAGAAGGCGCAAAATATTGCCGATTGAAGAATTCCGGATGTGCTATGCCTGCATAATTGAAGCCCCCTTTGGAGGTTGGAGATGCCCACAGCCCTTGCTCTGACGACCAGACATATTTCACCAGAGCCTCGGCATCCTCTGGCAAGATGCCCTTCCCGTTCTTGCCGCCGGTGACCCAAGTCGTGTCAGCTCCTAGAGGATTATCGAGGTTGAGGTAGCGCATATAGAATGTCGAGTCAACCATCCTGTTGAAGTAGATCATGACAAAGGTGCTGAAGTACGGGCTATAGAAGATACTCCCAGAAGAAAATGTTCCTGGCAAATAGATGTTCTTTGGGTCTTTGAGATTAGGGTCGGGTGAGGTTGTTGTAAACGTTCTTGTTTCCGGGTCATAGAAGGTGTATTGGCTGTAAACTTTTAAGTCGTTCGTCCCAACACGCGCCATTTGAAGACCGCTATTGGTCATGCCTAGTAGATACACGTCGCGGTCGCCCGCCTCAGAATCTTGATTAACGTTAGTGCTCTTGAAGCCAAGCAGGGTCGAGAAGCCTCCATAAGCCACCTCCGTCCCAGGTATGATGAGGTCCCCTTGACGAGTTGCCACAGGGCCCGACTTTGGTGCTGTGATTGCGATGAGTGTCATCCCTCGAGCTTGGTACTCTTTCGACGGATCTTGAGGTTTGCTATCAACGTAGATGAGTGGCGCATAGAGGAATGCTTGTGTGGTACTGATGCTTGTTGGTGAAGTGCCAGGCCCTGTCAAGGAGCACTCGATGTTAGCTGGTGAGTATTAGCCTGCGAAAAGATGTACCCACATATTGCCACCCTTTCCTGCCCGTTCTTCTGTTTGTTGAACTCCAGCTCATCTGGTTGGAAGGGTATCCAGCCTCCAGTACCGACAGTGGTGTCCGCCAGGATTGCCAGCTTGCTTTCGCCATTCTTATCTTTGCCAGCATTCACAACCCCGAAGTCGGTCACGGTAGACAGGTTCTCGTTGGGTTGGCTAGAATATGCCGCCGTATTCGAAATGAAGGATATTTGAGCACCCTCTCGATCGAAACACTCTGTATCATCGTAGAGCCAGACAATATTGCCGTTGATCAGCGCGGTGTAGCCCCCATCGCGAGAGACATCAGTAACGTCGGGTGAGAGCTGAGGTCCGAGCTCTGTCACGTTCTTCACGACGATAGGAGTCCATGAAGTAACCGCGGTAGAGGTTACTGTGCAAATTGCGAAGACAGCTAATGTCCACCACATCAAGCGGCATTCATGGCAAGATAGCATTCTAATACAGACAGCAACAGGAACAGGTTATGAAATGCTGCAAGTAAGTGTGTTCAGTCGATCGGCGTATCGGACAAGCGCTGTTCCCATCGTTAGGTGTGATAGCTCGGTTCATTCACAGTCAAGGCGCTAAAGGATTATCAAGGCGAAGCGCAGTCACGTCCCAGTACCAACTAAAGAAATCGTGGAAAGACTATCAACTCCCATGGAAGTTGCGCTTGATCCAGGGGAAAAGCAGATCAGTCCATACTCCATCTATCTACGAATGCGCTCCGCTCCATGCTAGTATGGCGGACAGCGTCCATGCTCATGTTCGCGAGACACGAACCGATTCTTCCTACTGTCGATTCCAGTGAGGCCCTCCGGGAGTTCAATTCTTTATCAGCCATCTGAATGGTCTGGTAAGCCGTGTCAGCAAACAGTGCGTCTAAAAGTAGTTGCTGTACGCTAGACGTATTGCTGATGTGTGACGAGAGTGTCGTATTGATTGATGACTGGACGCTGTGTGCAATCTCCGATGTCTTGTTCTTGGCTTCGTCAACTACTAAATCAAGCGATTCATCAAGTTTGTATACGCCTGCAATTTGTGAAGAGACCCCGAGCTTATTGAGTAGACGCTCGCGCTCAGAATCTGTTGAAGCTCTGGGGACTTGCAGAGACTGCTCTATTCCCGAAGAACCATTCACCAGCCTCGTCGGAGTTCCTGTGGGTTCGTAAAGGGGGAAAGGCAACAGACCGCGTTCTTGGACCGAAGGTGGAAGTTGACGTCGTTTGAGTAGGTTCACATACAGTCGGCATACAGCATTTGTTGCAGTATTATGAGCATCAAAATTGCGATACCGTGTAGCAAGACTTTCTGCTTTCCCGACAATGCGCGTAAGGCCTCCCTCGACCTGTGATATTCAGCTTTGGCAGCAACATGATGATATTGGGCCATACGTTATCAAGAATGCTATGGGCACGTTTTTGTCTTTGAGCGCTGTACTTTGTCGTATGTTCGATCAATGGCATAAGGTGTTCCTGGTTTACATACATCTGGGTCACGTCTGCGATCTCTGTGTACAGGCTGTCGAGCTCCGACAACAACGAAGCTTCCAATTCTTTCTGTGCTGCTGAAGAAACCTGCACCGTGTCTTGGAAAGTGTGCATCGAGTCCAGATACAACCGATTGAGACGATAGCGAATCTCATCGGTCTGGCAAGCTATTAGTTGAGCACATAGCTCGTAAATCCTCCCTAGGTTGTGTTCGTTGTGGTTTGCCGTGTCGAGTGCGGCAACCTGGAGCTCCATCATCAGGAGCCTTCGGTCGTCATCTACGACTGCCCTCTGTAGAATGTTGGGTAGACGGTTGTTCGCGTTGTTCAAACAAAGCTGGACAGCATCCAAATCCTCCGACATGCTCTGCAAAAGCTCTCCGCTCTAATCCCTATCTCAGCCCAATCTCATACTGGAAAACATCGTTCAAGATACCGCAATCTCTATGTTCTGTGCAGCCCGAAGACGCTTTTTCTGGTCTTGCATAGCAAGTCGGTTGGCCAGGTCCTGGGGTCGGCCACTCGTCGCATGATAAGCCGAAAGAGCCTCGTATTGCGCCTGTAGATCAGTAGACTGCTGTTCGATGGCCAAGGTCAAAGAGTCCAGTGCGCCATGGGCATCGAAAAGGTCCTGCTCAAGCAGGGGTCTAAGGCGAGACAAGTCATGATCCTCTGGAAGCTGGCATGCTGTACCGTTGTTCCTCAGCTCTGCGTATCTGCTTGCGAGTTAACACAGAGCCAGCAATGGAATGAAAGACAGTGTCTTACAGCGTCGCTTCGTCGGTAGATAACGATGTTTCGGATTCCAGATGTTCGCGTCTCCACTCTTTGACAGTCTTCCCAGAATCCGAGGCGTCGAAAGCCCCCCTAGCTTCCACTTGCGGAAGCTTGAGCTCATGGCTTACAAGCACACCCAACAGATGCCCCATAACAGGATCCGATGCCATCATGATCGTGACCACACTGCGTAGTTAGGCCCAAAAGTTGATGCAAAAATGTAATCACCCACTAGCGCCAAATTAATACTATGGCACATAATTAAAGTAGGACTCGTCATGTTTAATCCATTTCTAGAGTCAAAACCACTTAGAGAACCATCTCATATATCTCTTTGTATGTGTCATAACTTCTATTATGTGTGAGATATAAGCCGATATATACTATTAACAATGTATTTGCATGATCAAGCTATAAGCGAAAATCTGCGCAACAGCTACCTATTTTTACCGTCTGTCACTTTAGTTACTGACTGAGTAGGTTCTTGTTATCTCGCCATTGTGAGGCACGGAATAGATATTAGCGCCTGTGCTCAGATCGATCCAGACATTTGGACCAGCGTTGGGGTTGGCAGCGAAGTTGCCGTCCCCGCAGTATATGGTGAGGATGTCGCGATTGATCGAACCATAAGACGTTACCGACCATGGAGTGTTCGTGATTAGCAATCGATACTTTTCTGCACAAGATAGAGAAGGCATTAGACCAAATTTCAACTCCCTATACCAGCATCAACAAGGAAATCAGACTCCATTTTTCATAAGCATGCCTGCACGGGGGTAGGGTCATACCTTGGATCGAGCCCCGACTGTTCGCGTCGGAGAGTGGAAAAAGCACTTCTCTGGTATTGTCCCTTGGATTTTGGGATCTAGGGTGAACGATTCTGTTCGCCGCAGTGACCGCCATGTTTCGTGCTGCGGACATCGCAGACTGGATAATCTCGGTCTTATCTTGCTCGTTATAAGGCTTGCGAGAATGATCGAAAGCATAAGCTCCGGCTCCAATCAAAATTCGTGAAAACAATAGCGACACCGACGATGCTTCCGCAAATGCGATAGGTCTCATGTCGTCAGCAAGGGTCTGTTGTCGAACAAGATGCTGGACTCAGGTGGTTTATCTATTTAAGAATACAATAGACGAGATGCTTCGGACAGTATTCCAATATGGTGGGGATATTTGAAGCTATAAGCGTACGAAGAGAGACAATATATGAAAGACATAAAATTTACAGAGAACCGGATTGAACTGGTTTATGAGGTCGCCAGTCCAAACCAAACCGATTTCCCACCTGTCATGGCACCGCAAAAAGCTCGCTTATAGCTTCTCTCGAGCCTGCGAGCTCCTGTCGGATAGCCAACGCTGAGGCTGAGCCATGTTGTTATTGATGACTACCAGAGATCCGGCGCAAGACCCATAAATGCTCATTCCGTCCTAGCTGCGGTCAGCACTCCTTGAGTCCCAACCTCCTACAAGGTAATCTCTGGGATCCTTCAAGTCATATGGAACATACACATGTTTCATGAGGCTTGGAGGTCGGTAGTGGCGGCACTACGGCTACGGCAAGGTAAGTTATCGAGAAGGAATCGAGCATTGCCTTCGGGGTATGAAATATTACAAATTGGCGGTGGTGCAGTCATTGGCTTTGCCGTGCGCAGCGTGTCAGACATCACACGACTCAGGTAAGTGACAGGATCTGGGAGACTCGCAAGGCCCTCAATTATGGTCGCGTAGACATTCTGCGCTCATTCTATGTACGTCGTTGAAACACGTCTTGTTGGTGTGCCTAGCCAGGTTCACGACACTTCGCAACCCAGCACATGGATTTGGGGCCTGTAGATCATTGTTGGTCGTGCTCCTTCAGGATATACTTGGGCTGTGAAAGTTGGCCGAAGAGTGGCTTTGTCTATGTCTTAAGAAGCCCAGTTTGATATCCGTTTAAAGGAGGGTGGAAGTCGTTCTTAAAGGTGGACCAGCTAGGTTGATGTCAAACTTTGAAGTGTTCCAAGTGACAGATATCGATTACCTCTACCTGATTGCACCAAGACCCAACCATAATATACTCGAGCATTATGGCAAGCCGCTGGTCGTTGGCTATATGTTCTCTTGTCCTTTCGGTTTGTCGGGCGATACCGGCGCCTATTTCTTCGCACCTTCAATCGTCAAGAGAGCCACTCTTGCATACTTCGGGTATCAGCATTTTCCCAACACAAGAAGGAAGTCACTTGCAGGGCTCTATGACATCCAGGCCCTCTGGAGCTAGCGTCAGAGTATCAGCATCTGGTACATCACCTTCAATTCATAATGTCACCATACAGACCCTGAGCTTGCTCAACCCATTTACACCTCGCTCTTCTTTCGCTGCACAACCATTTACGCCTCCGCCGACTACCACTGAAACTACACTCCCGCCCGAAGCCTCTTTACAGACACTTTCCTCTGGTGCTTATTTGTCAAATCAGTGGATCACTACTACGCCACCTGGCTCATCTAGCGCAACAGTGGTGCCTGTCATCATTCCACCAGACCTAAATGACCCCATTGTGCTATGGAACGTGCTTCCGGGACCACCCCCTGGGGGTGAATTCCCTACACTTCCGCACTTGGAGATCAATGCGCCGAAAGCCCCATGGATAAGGATATTCGGAATGTCGATCGGGAGCTGCCCTTCGAAACCTAAGGGCCAGAACCCCCATCCTCCAGAACCAAATCCCAAAACGAACCCCAATTCCAATTCCGATCCCAAGCCCAAGCATGATCCAGGTCCAACTCAAGAGCCATCTCAATCATTATCTCGATCGAGTGAAGCTTCCTCGAGTAGTTGCACTAGCTCCATGGCCACAGTCACCAGTATCTCCTGCGCGTCCCTGAGCATATCGTCCTCTTGCACTACAGCTTACACGACGAAGGATGGCTGTGATGTCACCGGAAGTCTCACTCCAACCGCTGCATGCATCTCACAAACTACGATCAATGGCAAAACATTCTGCTGCCCTTCTACGACGATTATCAAGGGCTCTACTGTCTGTGCACTTCCTCCTTTAACGGTAGAGGACGTCATGGTAGCTGGAACGGTCCGTCAAGAGTCAGTCGGGTCCGTGGAATTGATGGACCAATTACGATCCTATGTCGCCATGCAAAGTAGAAGCTTGCTTGCTTCTGGGGCTTCGCAATCACTGCCCCAGACGGTGCCGTCTTCCGGATTCACGGCTTCGACCCCAAGTCAAGCAGCGAAGTCAAGTATTCTTCATTCATTGGTGTCGGCATCACCTGGCAGTTAGCCAATCGCATCTTTGCCATCGGCCTCCTCGACTGTTACGCCCCTATCTCTACATGCGCCATTTTCCATGCCGTCAGCCTCTTCGAGTGCTTCACCGTCCTCAAAATTTTCACCCTTTTCTAGGCTGCAGCCATCGGGAACTCGGGACGTCAGTATGACGATGTCTAGTTCTCCTTCTTCTTCGCTAAGTCAGCCGACGTCAACCGCTGCCAGTGCCAGTGCCCCAGGGTCTGGATCGTCTTTGCCTACGACAAGCCAATTTCCACGGAGCTCTCTAAGTGCCGACACTGCATCATCTGCCTTGTCTTCCTCTGCGTCGAGTGGCACTACAGTATCTGCCTCGTCTTCCTCTGCGTCGAGTGGCACTACGATATTTGCTTCGTCTTCGTCGAGTGACACTGCAGTATCTGCCTCGCCTGTCTCTGCGTCGAGTGGCACTACGATATTGGCTTCGTTTTCGTCGAGTGACACTGCAGTATCTGCCATGCTGTCTCTGCGTCGAGTGGTACTACAATATCTGCCTCGTCTGCGTCGAGTGGCGCTGCATTATCTGCCTCGTCTTCCTCTGCGTCGAGTGACAGTGCAGTATCTGCCTCGTCTTCCTCTACTGCATTATCTGCCTCGCCTTCCTCTGCGTTGAGTCAGTCCACAGGCTTCCCTGGGGGCACATCGTTAGCTAGCTCAACCCAGCCCTTGATAACCTTAGCTCCTCCAACCAACGTCCCGGGCGCAAACGGCCTGGACTCATGCGTCCTCCGCTTGCTAGGCGACCTCACCAATCCCGGCTTCTGCTCAGGAACAGATTACTGCGAGTGCGGCAGCTTCGGCGTCGCCCCTTCGCTCTCACCCACTGTCACGACCTCAGCCGGCACAACAGTCACCACCCTCGTGCCAGTATGCACCCAAATCAGCATTCAACCGACAGCCGCATCTTGCCCCCCCCAACACCGACACCATGGCCCCCGCCGCCTCCGTCGCTGCCGCTTATATCGCCTCCTCTCAATCCGTGGCCGCGCAACCCACTGCCTCAGCGCAATGCTTCCCCTACCACGACATCAACGTCCTTCAAGACTCAAAACCAGATATGGACAATTTCTGCGCCAGCACGAACTCCACGCTCCAAGACGGCACATTCTGGGATCCCTCGTATGGCGCCCCCGCAAGCCCCAATTACGGCACCACCACCCTCGATCCCGCCTCAGCAATTATGAACAACAACATCTTTGCCGGTTTTACCATCGCGTCTGATGTGTCGCCTGGGTGTCAAGAATTATTTTACCCTGTCAGCCCAAATTTTGCGACACTGGCGTGTAGTGCCGCATTGAAACAGATTGTGAGGGATTGTCCATATAATGGTGGGAAAGCTAGTAATGCGTGTGGGGAGTGGTGGACGATGACTTGCCCTCTGGACACCCATTGTCCTGTAGGCTGTCCCGGAGGGGCATTCGGGGTTGGGGATAGTAGGTGTGGGACGCCGTGATTCTTGAGACCCAGACTGACACCACTACAAAACAAAGCACGATGATCTAATTGATGTTCAAGCTGGGTGCAAAGGCACCGAAGGGGGGGCTAATTTCTATCTGCTTGTAAAGATAAGCTATGCTTCGTTCGAAAAGCACGAAGCACGCAAGCACGAAAGAACGAAATTTCTTCTGATAACCACCTCGTTCTTCGAATAAAATTACACTCTTATAATTTGCGGCAGCACGATAATGATATCACCAAAAGCTTGGTGTTTCAATTCATCGGCAGAGATTGTTGCGAACTACGATAAGGTCTCTGCGTTCCTCGATGTCTTTTCGAGCTAGATAGGAGTCGAGAATGAGATGCGAAGTTATCTGACCAATCGTAGATCGGCCCTCTCACTGAGCGAGCGTATTTCAAGAAGGCAATGAGGCAGGTCAGGTCGAGAAGTACGAGCAGATTACGACTTGGCTCCAACCGTCGAGCGGCAGCGCCGTTGGGTCTATCGAGGACTGTCCTTGAGACTAAGGATATTAGTCCTGACAACAATCTGCCCACTCAAGTCTTTGTATTGGGATTGGTGGAATGCATCGCATCCACGTGGTGAGAATATAAAGTAAGCTCCCAGTCCTGGGTCGGTGGCCTGATTGTCGAGTTGAAGGATGTTTGAGAAGAAGCAACCCAATCATGACCTGTAAGTCGGATCTCTGGCTGCGTCATTCGGCTGGATTCAAGCCACACTTCCGGTTATTCCTGTCCCACGTTTGCTGTAAAGACTTTGAGTCGGGCCATATATGGGGGCTCAAGCGTCAATTGGGATAACAAAGCGCGGCTATAGAACAGAAATTCTCTAATCCTTCCGATCTGGCATGGATTCTACACGTTGGTATGAAATTTCACAAAGCCCCTCATCCTTGTGTCACAAAGAATCGTCAGTAATCATGTAAGACAACACTCTACAGAAGCGATTGATCTTCGTTGGTCTGTGCTAATTTGAAAAACGACAGTGCTTCTCCGATAAGCGAAGGGATATTACACAATGCAGTCAATTTATCTGCTGACGGATCCTCATTGGAGAGATGTGCCAGCGAACTTCTGAAACACGAGGCGCGAAGTTGGACGATTGGTTCTAAAGGCAAGCGTTGTCAATAACCGACATCATAGGCGCTGCTTACTCGCGCATGAGCGGTTGCATGCAGGTCCGCCTTATGGTCTTTGTAGGATCCAGAGTGCTGGGTCATTGCTGCATGAGGCTCTTGGGAAAGTAATAAATAGATCCCCATGAACCTACATTGCGCACGTGGTCAGCAGATGCAAGATGCGTAGGTTTGAACTCCCGTTGTTTGCGGTCTTGCTCCTCTCCAATTTCTCCATCTTAGTGATCCCTTATCCTTTCGAACACTCTATCAGCAGCCATGAGGAACACGAGCCCCGTTCCTGGCCTTCAAAAACCACGACGCTCTCTTTACACAATCCCAATTCTGTCCAAAAACGCAACAACGGTATTCTCGGCGACGGTTGGTCTATGCAGATGATCCATGCTGCCGGTTTTCTTCCGGTTGAGGACGCTGCTCTCAGTCTAGCAGACTTCTATCGCTACATCATGGACGAAGCATTGAAACACATGATGAACAGCCATCAGGGATACAACGCGCTCTCTCTAACAAGAGGCCAGCTAGCGTTGAGCTGGTGGTGCCCTCAGACCATTATACCGTGGAGCCTTATACATACCTTTGCATCGGAGATGTTACAGGGTACATATCGAGGATACGCGGGCGAGTACGCAATCAGGTTTACACACCTCCGTGGTATGGCCATTGACGTTGTCTTACAAGTGGCTCCCTTTGCGATGCAGGCGCTCCGCTTGGCGCACGGAGACACGAGCGGCACCAGTAGGGTTGGAACGTCAGGAGGCAATTGACTCTGTTGAAGAGTTTTCGTTTATCGTTACGGCCATATGTCACCTAGCGGCTGCGGGATGATGAGTCCGGGATGTTCAAAAAATGCCGCTTCGACTCCTGTCCAAACCGTGACAATCGGATAGCTCGACTGGCACGATGTATCTGAGAAACCGGACTCTGTTAACTATGGCGATAGAAAGAAGCTTTCTAGCAGCATCCACAGCTTGACTTGCACAGTATGATCGTTGGTCTCTTAGTCGACACCACTCCATCGCAAGTACCAGCAGCGCACCATCAGACACCATCACGCAACACTCCCACATGAACCACGTATCCCGAGCCCTCCTTAAGCCCATCAACCAGCATCTCATCCGGCACTCTCCACACCCTGAAACCCCCCTGGAAAGCCTTCAACCAAGCCTCAAACACCGCATGTGAGCGCAGCTGCTGAGCAACCACACACAGCGTCTTCCTCTCCCCCCCCATCCTCCCCGACAAACAACACAGCTCCCTACAAGTCCTCACAAAAGGCCCTATCAGCGCCTCATTATAAACGCAATCACAAGCCAGCACCATATCCAAACCCTTTCCCTCCCCAATACCATCAAATCCCAGCAACCCCTCCATCCCCTCCAAAACACTACTCTCCCAATCCAGCGCCAGCAACTCCACATCACCATCAACCACTACCTCCTCCTTCTTCTTCTTCTCCCTCTTCCCATACCTAACCCCACTCGTGACCTTCCGCGTGACTGCATTCGCGTCCAGGTTCCGCCGCAGGCATTTAAACACATACCCCTGATCCGTAGCGACATACCGCCCCACCCGCGGCGCCAGCATCATCGCCACCACGCCCGAGATGCCGCAGCCCAGCTCCAGCACCGTAGATCCTTTGCTCAGGAACCCACCCTTGAAGAGCCAGTTCCCTTCCCAAGCCAGCCAGGCCGCGAAGAGAGGCGTGAGTTTCCAGAGGACTGGTAGCGGACATTTCATCAATTCCGGCCTGAAACAGAAGCACGAGGAAATTTTGATATTTGGGGAAAAGCGTAGGCGTTCTGAGGGAAAGGCTTACCGGCGCCTGTAGTTCCCCCCTCCCTGCTGCTCGCGAGAAGACTTGGCGATTGCTCGATTGTGAGATCCCTCCCGGCGATTGTGATGTCGAGCGTAGTAGCTTTCGGATCGACCATTCCAAGATCGCGGGAAGGGAGGGGTTGGGAGAAGAGGAGGAAGGATTCTGGAGAGGGGTTCAGGTTACGGGTTGGGTTGGGTTGGTTTGATGTAGGTGGGGAAGCGGGTAAGAGAGATAGTACAGATAGATACCTTCATCGGGGTCTTGAATTTCCTCGCCGAGGGTTGCGAGGGGAGTGGGCGGGGCCATTATACGGGGGGCTGCGAGGGGGGTCGTGTGGTGTGATTTAAGAGGATGTCAGGGAATAGGAATGGGGCGATCATGGAATTTTCCTGGAGTGCGGTATGCTTCTTCTTTGTGGGCGGAGCAAAAGCAGTTGGAAGGTTTAGGGCTACAGAGATGGGGAGTGAGGTGGAGCTTGTCTATGCATTGCATCTATCACGACTTGAAGTAAGGGTCATAGCTGCTAGCATACCCGGTCGTGCACGAGGTTAGGTGCCTTCCTCATTGTTATTGGATTGATGACGCGACATAAATTACCGAGTCAATTGCTCAAGGTGCTACTAGACATGAACTCTAGACTATTTCTGCGACTCGTGATCCCTAGAGTCCTCAAAGGAGTCCAGCTCTATCAAGGCATAGCCCCGTTTTGACGCAGCGGTATATGGTTATCCAATGCGTCATAGTTCAGGACGAATTCTGACTGATCTCAAAGTCAATAGTGCTCCCCATCGGTCCACGGATGCCTAACGTACTCTTGCTCTCTGCCATGTCTGATGGTTGAAAAAGACATAACTGCCCCTTTCAGCTTCCGAACTTATTGGTGTTGGATCGGGGAAGGTTTGATCCTTGGTCAGCCACATCATGAGCTCTTTGTGATATCTCCAATTTCGAGCGGTACTACTATTGTGATCAGTCTTGGGATGAGGAGTTGTTATAATGAGGGCTTACAGCTCGGTAGCAGCGAGTTCTTGCATGATGTCCCTTGGCTGCGTGTAGAATATCCAGAACAGTGTCTCGTCCGAGAAGCCGGGAATCTTCTCTCTTACTTTATGCACGTTGTCGACGGTATAACACTCCGGCAGCTTGAAGTCAGGTTGCAGTGGCCTTGATCCAGATTCTGCGAAAGGGCCAGCGAAAGTTGGATACAAAGGCCTACAACAAAGCTTCAATATCTGTACATAGACACGCTCGCAGTGGGGCGACTTACTCTACAGAGTTAAGATTCAGGCCAAGGTGGTTCAGGTCCTGGCCTATGGCAAGCCCAGCCACGTCCGGGTTTTCACTCCGAACTGTTGCGAGCAGCCCCGCAAGGCCGAAGCGATCAAGATCACTCATCTGTGAGCCTTGCGCTTGTTCGGGAGTGGTGGCAGGTGAGTCAGGTAAAGTGCCTCCGTAGCTCTGCGGTAATCGTGTTGTCTGTTGTTGTGGTTGTGATATCTGTGATAGCTGTGTTGTGTGTGGTTCTTGTAGGTTCGACACCAGGCTGTTGAAGTTGTGGTTTGCCTGCTCTCGCTGTCGGTCCACGGAAATACCCTGAATGCAGTGTTAAACATCTTCCGAATGCAAGGAATTGGCAGCACTGACGTTCTTGTCTTGATCGACTGTAGCGCCTTGGTTTGGCCGTATTGACTCAGCTGGGGATCGGGTTGAGGATGATGCTGGATTCCATCAGCGTCTTCACTGAAAACAAATGTAGGACCGAAGCCGTAGTACCACCGAATCCCAGGGCAGTAGGTGACATTATTCTATCTGCCAAAGTAGCTGTTCCCCGATCGATTTGGCTACTAGGTGCGCTCGATAGGCTTTGATGATTCTGCGCAGAACTTTGTGGTAGATTGAAATTACTATTATTTGGGAAAGCCCCGAAGGCTGCGTTTTGCATCAAGCTACCACGCCGATCCTGTCCGAGGTCATCGTTACCGTTTCGCCCTAACGGAGGGAATTCCTCAATGTTCCCAGTCTGTGGTTGACCAGTGCCTGATAGCTGGCCCACGCCTCCTTGACCTCCATGGCGATAGTCGTCTAGGCCACCCGTGAACTGAGAGCCAGTAGAAAAGAGATCGTCCGTGCGCTGTTGAGGATGATCTTGCACTTGCATACCATGCTGTTGTTGCTGCAGCTGTGTGTTCCCTTGCGTACTTATCGGATGTTGCTGCTGCGGTCGTTGCACGGGGGTATGCTGAACAGCTCGTTGAGTGGCATTTGCCCATACTGCTTGGCCTGGGGTTTGATAGTGTGTTTGTGGTGCTCCAGAAAGGGAAGGAAATTCCCTGCAGCATCACAACACCCTTCTCGTCAGCCAATCTCAGGCATATGGTTGGCAATACTATGATGGATCAAGGTGCAAGAGCTTGACTTACGACGGATCAAGGGGAGTCGCGGGCTGAGAACCCCCTATTGTCTGAGCGAAGCTGCTAGAGCTTGTGCCGGGCTGTCTTCCTTGCGAGTTCGGAAGCCCTGGTGCGCCATTCGTTGTGTTTGCCCCCCCAAATGCCCACGTATTGCCATTTCCTTCGCATCGCACAACATATTAGCCAATCCACACTAGCTTAGGCGTCTTGTGCTGTGATGCTGTCGAGGACACACCAAGCTTGCTGTTATGTAGCCGGGCGGACCCTAGGGGAGCGTTCCGGTTCTGCGGGGCTTGTTGACTGGCGAAGGTAGAGAAGCGGAGCGGTTGTGGAGTAGGTCCTGTTCTCGAAGTCTCGGTTAGGTACTGGTACTGTATGAAATGGAGAACTCTTCTGCACGGCTGGGAGGCTCAGATGGTATGCTTGTTTGGGCGAATTTGATGTGTGGCCTTCTTCAATAGATACCTGAAATCATTGAACTGTTTAGGAAATCGCAAGCAGACGTACCAGTTCGATTCATCGCGACATATAATTCAATCAATGCCTATTTGTGGCTGCTTCACATCGACTTGGACTAAGCACGATTGTCAAGCTCCGTCGCGGCTGGTAGGTAATTGGCTGTCAAGTGAGGCACGATTGAAGTCGCGTTGATCGAGATTTAGGGTTCAGATCAGGCGGAGCAGGTCTTGGCACCGCCTCAATTTTTGGCATCGTTGACTAAAGTACTTGTACGTTACACTTAGCCTCTGCGTATACCTGTCGATGGAGCTTCTTGGCTCATGCTGCACATTTGGTAGTACGTTTGGGCAGCGCCCTATTATTGATGGTGTCGTAGTGACCTCAATGCGAGTAATCCCGCTTTGTAGGATACTTTGGTGTGTCTATTCAAAGGGCTGGATCGACGACCAACAATTGCTCCACGGCTATTTGGAAGACAAGCATCAGTAACAACAATGAACAGTAAGTTGTGTGCTCTTCTATTCGATCAGCGCTATCTTCTTAGTCTCAAATGTACTTCGTGTTTTGTGACGCCTATGAACCTTTTGCTTCAGGCGATAGCCAAATCCAATTCATTACTTTCGGCCACTCCAGTGTTTTGGGGATTTCCCATCCTATGCGTTCCCAAAGCAGATGACCCGAGTGGCGGAGTACATTAGAGGGCGAGGTCGTGACTTAGCAGGTAAGGGCTATCTTCGTGGCGAAGGATGGAATGTCGTTGTTGCCGACTCTGGATGCGATGCATAATCCCCGTTCTATAACTCTCACCCATAAAGTACATCAGGCAGACTGTTACCGATTCTCCATCCTGGAAAGACCAGCGCAGGAGAGTGACGACGGGTCGCCTGCGGTTGAAACATATGTTTAATCGCGCAAGGAAGCCTTCTCTCATATATCATGGCTGGCTCGGTACAACCACCTTTACCACAGTGAGAATTCTATCGACTCTCGCTTAATCTAAGAGAAGATGGCGATCCTTTTCTCCTTGTTGTTATTTGTGCTTACTTATCTTCGAGGATTTTGGTGCCGCCTATCCTCCGAATTGCGGCAAAACCATAGCAATTCAGAGCCACGACACTGCAATGCGATTCTGGATGGGACATTACCGGCAAAATGCTCAGTAAGTGGGTGGTATCGCGCAAGTTGATGACCAGGACCACGCGTTCCGATAGCGCAGCCAGATAGCGTTTCGCCAATGCAAGTGCGTTTTCTGGCTACCGATCCAGAGACGGTTCGTGAGCACATATGGTTTGACTTTACTGGCCGTATAAGTGATCAGAGCAGGTTTGCTTCTGACTTCATCATAGAGCAGCTTTATTGCGTTAATAGGGGACCTCGCCAAACTGCGAACACGGCCGATTGCGACTAGATTACGAAATCCACGTTCCTGATCGTTGATGAAGCGTGCTTTCCGTCCAAGGACAGTCCCTCTGATTTATCGTTTACTCCGATGCACCAGATCATAATGGATCAGACGGACAACCTAAGATCAAGCAGTTGCAAATGCCCTTTAAAAACGTTCTACCGTATCTGGAACGTCTGAAGCAGATTTCTATGACGCTGAGCGAAGTCGCAGATCGAAGTCGCAGCATACACAGTTGATGCCGATTGTTGACGAGCGCATCGAAGGAGCACTCTCTAAGCGTGTCCGAGTCGCAGTGGCGGAAGAGGCAAGGAGCAACAAGAAGGTCGGTCTGTCCCCAGGTTGGTACATCTTCGAAAGGTACAAAAAGACCAACTCACCCCATGCAACTAGCGACGAGTGGCAACAAACATTGACAATGGCGGATCGCTCACATAGGCACATTCATGTCTGCTCGTACAAATTTGGAGGAAGCAGCCTTATCCCCATGACATCGAGACGCGACAAGCTGGCTCTCGACGCCATCTTCTCTCAACAATCAGCCTTTAACTTCAAACTGTGCTGCGAGTTTTCTACACGGTCCTTGAAGCAAGTGGTCAAAGGATTCATTTACTACGAAAAACGTTGGTCATCCTCAGGTATGGGGAGACGGGACGCCTGATCGAAACTAACACAATCGTCGCCCTTTTCGGGCTTAGGTTTCTATATAATTGCATGCATCTAGATCGTTAGCCCGTGGGGTACAGATCCAAATCGAAGAGATGCTCGGGTTCTTTCCATCATTAAGCCAACCTAAGTCCTGGGATCGTAGTATCGAGCGTCAATCCTCGCTGTGGCTGGCTTAATGTCTGAAAAGACACAACGAGAAGCCGTAACATGACTACCGATAGCTGTTCGGTAGACCTCAGGGAGGATCATGGAAAAGTCCTGATCATAGGCGCAGGTCAGTCACAGAGATCTATCGTTCCGTGAGTATTGAGACTGATCATTCCTAGGCTGTACAGGACTCTGTATAGCTCACGGGCTCATCAAGGTGGGCCGATATAATCTCGTACGCTTGAAGCGGATATTACTATATTTGCCGTGATCAGATCTCTACAGTATTAGAGCTTAGCTCAGTCTTTCAAATGGGTTGATGCGCAAAAGGTGTCTCCATTACAAGTTCACTGCAAAGGTCTATCATAATGAATGGATGATGCGTGCTAGCTGTTGAGACCCTACTTATGTTTAAAGACCCATTTGCGTATCTACCTGTATAACACGATATTCATGTCTTCCTTAACAGCCGACCTTACGGTGTCAGTGCAATCAATGCGTCACAAAACTCATTAAACATCGTTCGGGCAGGTATCCCATGCACAGTCTACGAACGAGACGGATCCTCCACCCCTCGCAAACGCGACTGGAACATGGGCCTCCATTGGGCCTGGCCATCCTTCCAATCCCTCGTCCCCGAAGCCATCTTCGACCGCATTCAAACCACCCAGGTCGACCCCAGCATGCCCGTCAAATCCATCGAGCGCCTGCCCTTGCTCAACGGCGCAACCGGCGAGCTGCTCACCGCCACCCCAGTCGACCGACTCTACCGCCTACGCAGTAGCAAAATCCGCCCATTACTCATGGAAGGTCTCGACGTCCAAACCGGCAAAGATCTCGCGGGCATCGCTTACTCTTCAGATGGAAGATCCGTTACAGCTAGTTTCGGAGACGGAACCTCCCGCGACAGGCTGCCTCCTAAGCGGCACCGATGGGCCTCACTCCACTGTGCGCCAGCTCCTGGTCGGTGCCGACAAGGCCAAGGTAGTTCCCATCGACTACGCCGCCACCATGTGCTTCAGCCAGCACACGCGCGACCACGCTCTCTACCTCCGCTCCCTGCCCTTCCACCCCCTATTCCAATGCGCATCGCACCCAGCCGGCTACTTCGCCTGGCTGGGCCTGCACGATGTCCCGGACCCTGAAAGCCCCGAAACCTGGACGTTCTTCCACTACATCTCCTTCCCCGAGCCTCGCGACGAATCGACACCTAGAACGACGGCCGAGCGCGTCGCGCACCAGAAGTCCCTCGCAAAGCAGTTCGTGGACCCGTTCAGGAGTGTCTTTAAGTCGATGCCTGATGATACCCAGACTGCTTGGTATGGCAAGCTGCAGCACTGGGATCCTATGGCTCCTGGATATCGCTCGGAGAACCAGAGTGGTCGCGTTACCCTTGCTGGTGATGCGGCGCATCCGATGACCTTTCAGCGAGGGCAGGGTCTCAATCACGCTATCACGGATGCTTTGAAATTGGTTCAGGCGATTGAGAGGCACTGGGATGGTGGGAACGAGTTAAATGAAGAAGAGAGGGCCAAAGCGATTGAAGCGTACGAGAACGAGATGGTCACGAGGACGAGTGAGGAGGTGAGGCTGGGGGAGATGAATACGGTTATGATGCATGATTGGGCGAGGTTGGAGGAGAGCCCGGTTATGACGAGGGGTATGGATAAGGTGGAACGTTAGTCCCTCTATCCAGATTAATCTTAATTGATATGCCTCCATAAACAGACTGAAATACGCTCTGTCTACTAGTCAGGAAGTAGTTTCAATGCGGAAACATCTGGTCGAATATCGGAAGGTGTCTGTGGCATGATCAATTGTTGCTAGAATGTGTCCAGCTCCGTGTTGGCACCTGCTTTTCAAATTCTGAGTACTTTTGCGCAAATTGTTTCGAGAACCGGGTACTATCTAGATAAGGTAATACTCCTTCCTGCACGGTTTCATTCGACGACGGTATGCTAGGATCCTGGCTAGGTCGATCGAGTTCATGGCCTTGTGTGAAATGTGATTCCCTAGCACCTGGATATCCCAGTGAAGGTCGAGGTCTCCCTCCACAACGCTCTTTGGATAGGGTTTCTGTCTCCAACAGCAGCTTCGCGAACAAAGCCAGTCGTACGGCATATCTTTATTGTCATTGCAACAAAGGTCACAATTGATCGGAAAGCAAGCGAACAAAGAATTGCCGATCACAATGGCGAGAGAACACCTAAAAATCCATCTTCGCCGAATGACGAGGATATAGTCACCCCTTGTGCAACTCTCCAGGCATCAGAACGGTCGTACCTACCTTCTCGACCTACCAACTGCAATTTCTCCCAAGCTTCCTCTAATCGACAGCACGCCTACCTCTCTTCCAACTCTACAGCCCCTCATTTCCAAAGTCCCTTCTACTGAGAGATAGCAGGACTACCTCCCTTTCCCGACTTTCCAATATGAAGCCCTCGTTGGTGCCTAAAAGCGACACGCAGCAGTGGTGGCAGTACAGCTCGCGCACTTCCAAGCATCGCCGCGTGCACTTCCACGTGGACACCCCAGACACCAGCGACAAAGATACGCGCCATCCTCGGCAGCGGAGGAACCAACGCGGCAAAGCGAAGAATGCCCACTGTGAGCGATGCGGCGCATCCATTCTCGGTGTGAATATCAGCGGCGGTTTGGAATGCAAGTGTGGAACACGTGTACACGTGAAAAGCACTCAAGACAAGGACCGCGCCGTGGAAGAAGCCAGGAAACGCGCGGAGCGGAATGCAGCTGATGTTAAGGTGCAGAACCAGGAGTTCTGGAACGAAGAGCGAAAGCAAAAGGAGAGAGAAAGGAGGCAATGGAAGGAGGAGAATAGGCGGCGGGAGAAGAAGGAAGACGCGGATTCGGAAAGGCAACAGCGGAGTCAAGCGAAGCAGTCCCAGTACTTCAAGCGCCAAGAAGACACACAAGAGCAAGAGAGGCAGCGTGCACGAGAGGAAAAGTTTCGCAGGCGCCAGCGACAGGCGCGGGAGCAAGCGGGATCGCACTGGCAGCGTGCACGGAAAGAGTCTGAAGGGAGCTCGCACCGCGACCATGATTTCCCGTCTTCCCGACATAATGACAGAGCGTACTTGGATTTCTACGCCCTTCTCGGTGTCTCGCGTTGGGCGACACAAGCTGAGGTGCAGAAGGCGGCGAGGAGGAAGCGTATCGAGACTCATCCGGACGGACTCAGCGGTCGGAACGTCTCATCGTTGATGTTCGAAGCTCTGGTGGAGCGAGCGAAGATCGTTGGTCAAGCTGCAGATGTTCTCTGCGATCCTTTGACGAGATTGAAATACGACAACCAGCAGGCAGCATTTTGGTAGAGCTTAAGGTTCATAAAATAACAGAATCGCTGCGAGAGCGGGCAATTGTTTTTAGCGATTTGGCATTGGTCAAATCCGAACGCCTTACGTCGCGTAGAGTTCTCAAATGCCCGCTGCCGTCGTTGCGATGCGATACATGCGATATGCGATGGATGCCAAAAATACCATGATGCGAATGTAAACAAGAAACGCGGGTGGAGTTCTAGCAGAGAGGAAGATAGACTTCAAGAGAGATTAGAAGGGGTTCGCATAAAAACTCCCGCTCCGAGCCTCCGACTCGACTTTTACTACGGAGTAGAAAGAACCCTGCAGGACTGTGGGGCTAGAATATCTTCACGCTAGTGCCATTAGCGCCTTGGAAAACTATTATTCTTCGGGCGGAGCTTCGATGCTCTGTAGCGGAAAAGCCCGATTTGGATTAGTGAGAATTATTTTCGCTACTGAGGACCGCATTGTTAGCTTGCTTTACGCGTGCTGCGAAGACTGAACAAATCATTTGCGTCATTGGTCTATCACATATATGGTTATGACTGTCTGCTATTGCAATTGATAGCATTGTTCGACTTGACATTTCAATGTTTCATGTATTCATGATCAGTCATCTGCCTCACTAGTCTTACCTGTACCTGGCCTAAGGTAGTTTGAAGTTCTATGTATGGTCTGTAGAAGACCTTTCGAAACAGCTAAACGCACGGGCCGGCAAATCTGACGCATACGCCTACAAGCGATATCTTAGTTCTCACTATGTCAGGTACCTCCAACAATAGTGAATCGCAGACCAGCTGCTACGCAGACACTAGTAAAAGGTTTCGACTTGGAGGCTGATACTGGGCCGTCGCATGTGGCGACACAAACCACATTCCGTCTCTCGTACGTCTTGTATGGAACATGGCATGAACCCGCGTTGACAGGACCACGAACGGGTCGCCTAAGATGATTCAGATCAGGTCTGTTATGCGTCCGACTATAAGATAAAGTATCCAGAATGCCTGGAGCTTCTGTTGTAGTCTCCAAGCCCTAGTACTCGTTTGCTATACACCTTACCACCTCATCATGTATCCCATCTCAGCTCCTCTCATTATTTCCTCATTACTCGCCTTAAGCGTCAACGCTGCCCCGCAGGCTCTTCCACTATCATCTTCAACCTCACAACCTCCTTCTTCAGCCTCTCTAGTTGCCGTACATGGTCCACCCGATGCATGCGGACCTATTAACCAACTTTCCTTCGACCCACAAGACTCATGCTCCTCCAAGCCGCCCACTGTGACTTCGGCGGCGTCTTTCGGCGTACTCGGCAGCATCGACAGCTCGCGAAGGCGCGGCATTGACTGGGCGACGTGCAACCCGGTCTTGGACCTCATATGCACCCAGATGTTCGCTCCCAATGCGACCACCGGCGCGGTAAGCAACGCCTTCCGTGTCATGATTTAGCTTCGAAAGCAAAAGCGCAGACGCCTTCTCTTGGGAATAGAGATTCCTGAGATATCCCCAACACGTGATCTTGCCTGGGAATGATATGCTGATCCTGTGGCCACCAGTGGAACTTTGCGACCGGGCCCGCGAAAGACTCCAGCGGTCAACCCGCGGCGCCCTGCCAGATGGGTTTCTGGATCCCAAACGGGGATGGCGCTGCGGGTAAACCAGGCACCATTACCAGCACCCTCAAACCATTCGACCCGACCAAACCTCAAGACCAGTGCCGAAACGTCTTCCAAACCATGCTCGACGTCGCCGCGTCCCTGAACCCGCATTCGCTGGGGTCCAGCACCAATCTGGTGACCAATCCCGGCAACGCCGCGGGTCAATTCAAGCTACCCGGTGGATCTGGCACAGGTACGTCGTGTCTCTGACGGACTCGTTCGAGATCGCTACATGGTACCATGGTCACTGACACGCGCGCTAGGGAGCGCCTTCAACGCTGGATATCCAAGCTACGTTCTCGCATTCGACACCACCTGGGAGGCACCACCGCCTTGCACGGATCCAACGACTGGCGAAGCCTGCACATGTGATTCAAGTAGGCGCTGTGCTCAGCAACCCGGCTCGGGCGGTTCGAAACCCTTTTTGTGTACAGAGAGTACCAACGGACAGTCGTGCTCATGTGGCTCGACACCCACCTGCAGGCATGTCCAGAGCCCATAACCACAACCCCTGTGTTATGATTCGCAGACCCTCCAGAGCTGCACATGTAAGTCGTCGCTGACCTGCATATCAACGTGAAAAGGGCGCCCATGTCGTGCTTTGACAAGGTGGCCAAGGCTCCGTGCAATCGTGCTGACAAGGCTACCAACCCGAACTGTCAGACTATCATTTGAGCGAGAGACAGTCTTCTACCCGGTCGCGGGGAAGGAGAGGGGATTTGCTGCTAGAGCTCGGATCAGTGGTAGCGAGTGTCGTTTGTTGTATGGCGTATCTATCATCTAGAATACATTATCGAGGAGGGGGGACATAGTCGAAAACCTTGAAGCCAAGCACTCTCATACCCCTGATTTGCATATCTTACTTGCAGAAAACGTAGATGCTCATGATACTCCAGATAGCCAGATCACGATGTCAAATAAGGGAGTCTCTATGGAGCTACCCCTCGTCGGAGCTTTTGCATGATCGAAACCTTTGGAGTAATCTATTTTCCACTGTCACGGATAGATCCAGCCTCTTCAGTCTTCGGCATCGCTGTGCTGAGAAGAATAGTGCCATCCGGGGTACTGGCTTCGCCGAAGCGCGGCTGAATCCTCACATTCAGGCTGGATATTCCCCGCAAGGTACATGCAGTTTCGACCAAGAGCTGGCTTGCAAATCATATGGTCGACGAGACGTCCACTTGAGAAAAGAGGCTCTTATCGTTGATCGAGGACCAGGATACTCGATCACCATCTCCATTCTAGTATGGTTGCATATACTCTAGTGGTAGGGAGAGTCTCACAAGATGATCAACGCTTACGGAAAAGCTTGGCTCCTGATGCGGACGTTCAGTAAGCTGTCAACAGGAGATCTCTATCCTTGAGAATCTGTATGAGTGCTATGCAGACCAGGATACCGGCCATGATCCTGTTCATGTGCAATATGGTTTGCTCGGTCGGGGTGACTGGCTGCCCGCAACGCCGTCGATGGGTAGGGATGCAGATAGTGCCCGTGTTGCTGGGTCTGCTCTAATACATTATCTGGTGGCCGTTCCAATATCAATTTGACACGTTACTGAAATGATGGTTGGACTTAATGCAGTTTCTCTTTTGAGACTCTCATGACGGGTCGGGGATTATGGAAGTGTCAGCAATCTACTTAGTCCGCTTCGAGTACAATGTATGCATTCAAAAACCAAAAGGGATGGCGAAACCTACGCTCTCCTCGGTAATCCAAGTTAGCTTCCTTGGTCGTGGGAGTTGTGTTGGGTAGAGATTCTATGGCAGGGATGTTTTCGGCAAAGAGGATCTGCCCACAATGATTGAGGTTTCAAGGTCGTCGCTCAGTACGGACCGAGTCATGCACATCATATTGTAGAGACCGGATCGGTCTGTTCATTTTCGAGGCCGTTTCCCTAGGTATTAACATTGGCTAAGCAATGTCCTTTGACACGCTTCACCCTTGGTGGTTGGAGATAGATTCTCAACGCTGGGTTCATGCATCGATCTGACTGATTTTGCAAAGAGTGTTAGGCTGGGTGCAGCGTGCATTGTCGGTGCATGAAAGAGTTGCGGACAGGTTCCCAGACGTAGTTCAAACCCGCAACCGGTACGTGCAGCTTATTATGAACTATGTCATGGTCATGTGAAAAGTGGTGTCCAGAAAACACAAACATATTGCAGTAATCACGCCCATCACTCACAGATACGCTTGACCCAATAAGAAGACCAAGGTGGGCACTTTTTGGGACCTTCTGGCAAGACCACTTACATTCTTTCAGTCAAAGACAATCCCAGCTTATTTGCTATCATCAAAATGGCCCACCAACCGGCAGTTGCAACAGGCGTGACGCTCAGCGTAAACGTGACCTACCAAATTGTCGAATTCAGAACCTGTGTCCTAAAGTCCTTCCCTGAGCCAGCCGAGGCCTTCGATAGAGTGGAAATATCATCGGATGCTGCAGCTGTAGCTGCTCTAGATGCAATCTTAGTCGCCAATCTGGGAACCAATACGGCAGCCCCGGGCAGTCAGCCATTACAGGCAGGGACGACACCCGCAGTCATCGGTGGTAGTTCCGCGAACCAAGTCTCATTGGCCGTTGCATCACCACGAATTCGTTGCGCCGCGAGACTGTATTTCCGAGGCCTAGAAGCTTCGCTGCTCTGCGAGTACGATGGGGCCACTTTCGCTTTCTCCAATTTCCAGATGGTGGACGCCAACGAGGCTTGGCAGAGAAGCAACATCAAGAACTTCAAGATCGGTCATGCCGTGGGCTGGCCTCTTCGAGATGGCTCAAAGGACGATAGGAACGGTAAGTGATTTTCGGAGCATCTATTACCCCTTTCCGAGGTTTTCAAGAAGCGTGAAACATGTCTGAGTTGTATCCGCTCCCAAAGCATGCAACTCTGCCCATTGCATTGACTTAAAGGAGGCATGCTGACTCCGAAATTTCCTTAGAGAGGAAATTCCTTGGGGTTTACTTTCGGATTGGATCTGGGGGAGATCTTACGGAACTGCTGGCCAAGAACATTGGGCCATATCGGAAGAAGACTGTCCTAACCCAGTCGGAGTGGAGGGGATTGAACCTCAAGATCTGGGGCGAGTTGCCTGAGTATTAGCTGACTGTTCGAGGGATGGAGGGGTGATCTTAAGGGTCTGAGCGCAAATTCCCGAGTAAGAGCTTAAAGCTCTTGAACGGGATGTGGATGTCAAGCTCATTGTGCTGCCAACACCAACATCTGATCTTGCACTAAAGTCAGAGCAGTATGCATAGGGTATGATATCTAATAGTCACATTTGAAACGTGCGCCTGAAGGGGGGATCGCTTGATGTGTGCGAGTGTGCTTCGTTTCCGAGGTGCATTGCAAAGCACTCAGCAACTCCTGACAGACTCGTTGAACCCAGGGACAAAACAAGCTCATTCGTTTGTGGATGACTATATATATATGAGCCATGATTGGTGACACCTTCCTTGACCAATCCTTTCGGAAATCTCCTCGAGACCATTCACTTGTTTCGTGGAGACCTACGGCTGGGGCAAGAGCGCAAGGAGTTCCCTCACGTGAAGGTCCTTTTTGCTCCTCCGATAAGCTCATTGGATGCTCGAATGCTCTTCTACTGTTATTTCCATAGAAGTAGACTTTCTTGGCCACGATATAAAGCGTGTTGCTTACGGAAGCGTTTCAGCTAAGGTCAAGCCATGCAGGTAATGAAAACATAAGTCCAGAGCAGACCATTTGGCTCCAAAAGTTGTACGAATTGGTGAAATAGACTCTCACTAGTCAGAGCGTCTGTTCGCGTTTGTTAGAGAGCCTTGAAATCACTGGTAATCGGGAGGATTTCTCATGTACGTCTGATTAAACATCGCTCCGGCCACACGGGCCGAGACACCGGTGGATATCAAGCACAGGAATTAAAGCATTGGGCGATCACGTGTGCTTTCATAGTCGCTTCATCTGCCGGGCTCCAATAGTCATCATCCAAATCAAGGTTGTGGAGATGTAGGCATGGGATAGGGAAGCTTTTACTGTAAATGTAGCCTTTGAACCCAGGTCACATGGAGATTTCAATCGATTATCAAGGCTATTAGTTGTCATAATGCGTATAGACTATGGGAAATTCTAGGCTCAGCGATCACGCTCCTGTCAGTTCCAGGAGCATCAGCTGTGGGCACCTTCCAGTCCTAGTCCGCACCTTATGACTTGTGGCGTCGAAGCCTGTTTGCTCGTACTTCAACAGGCGTCCCTATACGCCCGAGGCTTGACTTTGTTGACTTCTGAGTAGGACCTCTTTCCATTTCTCAGGAAGGCTTGGTATCCCTTCGTCGCCTGCTATTTCAAGCCTCAGATCTCCTACGCCGTTGAACTTGACAACGCAGGGCTGACCCAATATCCGAGCTCCGGACACTATCTGCTTCAGGACGTTGACCAAGGTTTTGAGCTCGTCTTGGTGTTGCTTCTCCCATTCAGCAGTCTTTTTGGTCACATCGCCTACGATGACAAGTCCAAAGAGAGCCCGTTGAGCTGATAAGTTGTAACGAGGTCCAGTGCTGATGAAAGAACCCTCCACGAACCAAGGCGTTTGGGAAAGATATAGGTCGATAATCTTCCTGTGGATAACGGAAGGCTCCAAGTGTGCGTAGGTCGAGAGTTCAAGGACGGCAGCTTGGGGCACGTCGTGCCCTCCTTCGACAACTAGGAGCTCACCAGCAGTAGAAGGAGCGGAGGTGGAAGGCCCTTCGTTCAGAGACAGATGTTTAATGTTCCTGGCGCAATCTTCTTGGCTGTAGTCACTGCCCGACGGTTCATTGAGATGTTCACCGACAGCGGATAGACGGTATGCATCTACTCCAGAGCGCACCAAAAGCTTCAATCCCCCAAGTGTGTACGTAACGATACGGTAGTGTGACGTACTTCCCTTAGCATCGGGGTGGAGCTTGGTGTATGCTTCCACGAATGAAGCGCTGTATCCAGCGAACGTATTTGGAGCGATGCTCTCGCGAGAAGTACGCTCTGCCCTGGTGAAGACCGTGGTGTTTCCTACGGCCTCAACGCCAAATTGAAAGGCTTCTTGATCCCCAACCATGAAACCGTGCAACAGTCGTAGAGGTCGCCGATCGCAGACAATGTCCAGCTCGCTAAGGTCGAAACCCGGTCGATGTGTCTGTACAGCACGTAGGAGAGGCTCCAGAGGAGAGCATGGCATGCGGTCAGCATTTTGGTCGACATATCGAGTGCCACTATCGGGTTTCAACGCTTGAATTTCTAGTGGAAGACTCCAGATTGCAGGTATTCCCGGTACGAGTATGGTTGGTTGTGGTTCGTCAAGCCAATTGTAAGAAGCTATTACCGCGAAGTCTGATAGGGCGACTGGGCCATCTCTGGGGCTGCTATCGGGTTTGGAGATGATGATTAGAGCCATGATGCTCTCTCGGAGAAGGTCTTGAAAAGACCTTCAAGACTTCGGACGGGCTTTGCTCAGAGAGAGAGACTTGGGACGTTAAATCATTCCATAGGTTGAGAGGAAAGTCTATCAACGACTCAGGCTCACAGCTGTGTATCTCAAACCCAGTTTGCTTGGCGGATAGTGACTTGTACCTGCCTAACCTAGTGTCAAGAAAAAGGGAACTTGGTATCTAAAGTCTCGGAATATAACCGCAAACAGGTTTATCACGCATGAGTGACGACGTGGTCGCCCGTTGCGGCATCCATTACATTGACGGTATCTAAATTATTGGCAACGCCTAGTAGTCCGACAATATGTGCAGACTAGAACAGGACTAAGAGATCACAAATGAGATATATAACCATGCCTTACAAAACAATTGCATGAGTCCAAGAACAGACCTTGTCCAGTATCAATTCCAGACTTGCTAAATTACTCCCATGAGTATCGAGCAACATTCTACTGCAGGAGAGGCATCGTTTAGGACATCCGCATGTTCCAGATGTATCAGACTGTGGACTGCAAACAGCCACGTTAGGCCAGATGACATTTGCGGCGCCATGATCTAGCCGGTGGACATGCTCAAGGTACTAAAAGCTGGTTGCGTGACGAAACGTGAAGACGCCAAGCCGAAAGTCTTGGCACTCAAAGTCTTGGCAAATCAGCGTTCCCTCTACCAGAATTCTCAGTCACCCTCTGGATGAAGAGGGTATGTCAAAGCCCTTTGGGCGAAACAATACGATCGTAGGCCAAAGTCAAGCTTCCAGACGAGTACTCTCCTGAACCAAAGAACAATGGCCTCAATATTGTGGAAGTCCCCCTGGACAATTCCCAACAACTTCATCGACGCACACGCCCATGAACAACATGCTCAAAGCTCCAGAGCGCAGCTCACCCCCCAGCTCCTCCCCCAAAGCCGACGGTAATGCCTTCGAACCTCCCAGCTGACTGCGCAAGCCATGACCATGGCGGCGGCGTTGGCCTAGGCAACGCCTTCGTCGTCTACACCACCAACCCATATCATGCCCACCTTCAAGCGATCGCGTCTCAGCTTCTAGACACCCTTGCTAGCCTGGCCTCTACAGTGTCTAGGCACATCAAAATCCTCTACACCCTTCCTCCAGGCACAATCCTCCATTCTCTACCTCACCCGCCCCCTACACAACCATCCCAGCTTACCGTAGCAATTCTAAAAGGAAGGGATCGCCCCCAGACACCCAGCTTCTTCGTGAACGCTTGCTCGAGCAGAGAGATATGCGTCGCCGGCATACAAGACGCAGTGACAACGCTTCTGAGCGTACTCAGAAGGCCATGGTGCGTCCTTGAGCTTTGCGGTGCGGGCACTGAGGCTGTGGAGGCGCTATTGGCGTTTGCAGAGGCTGCAAAGGGGTTTAATGAGAAGGAATATATTGGTGCGGTTGCTTTGCTTCGGCATCAGCGATCGTGTCAGTTTATCGAGGAGCAGAGAAGGGCAGCGCTTGGTGGATCTGGTGTCCCTGAGAGGCTTAGGGGTACTAGAGGGAGGGAGCGGGAGATCGAGTTAGTGGATATCTGTGCTGCGCTGTTCAACAGTAGCCTGGAGTCCTTCAACGGCTTCTATATGCGGGCGATTGTTGTGTGTGCTGTCATCATGGGTGTCGAGTGGGGAGCAATGCGAATTTCCTTGATTGGAAACGCAGCCAATCCTTGGGCGCAAATGCTGGGCAGAGATTTAGTGCGTTTGCCTAGTAAGACAGAGGTAGGCATCAGGAAACAAATGTGGTCGAGCAAGACACTTGATGCACTTTTGGACTTGCAGCAGGATGAGCAACTCAGGAACAGCTTTGTCTATCATAAGGATCTTACTACGCAAGCAAGTCTCACTGACAGCGCGCCACTCTCTGGCCATAATGTAGAAGGGCCCTTTCTCGATTTATATAGCGCCGTACTCGAGCATCTAGCATTCAACATTGCCTGAGAAATTTCGTGGCCGATATCCAAATAGGGGCGGCATAAGAATTGAACTTTCCGATGTGTGTGCAGTGTGCACGCCGCTAGGTATTCAAGACTGGAGTCCAGAGATCTCCATTGGCAAGGCCCAAAATGTTGCATTTATTCCAAGGCGCTCCGAAAGAAAACGCAATAACAGATTGTTGAGGGATTGTACGCTGAAGAGGCAAAACGTCAAAGTGGTTTGCCTGCTATTTTGAGGAGTCAACACTATGGCACAAACGACAAAGGCGTTGGACTCGTCTGTGAATCGATGAACCTTTCAAAATTACACCATTCACTACTCGGCCATTGGTTTGTTCAGACATCATTGCCCCGGATTGTTTCTCTCTTGGACCAAGCACCCAAAATCTCATCTGTAAGCCGTTGCGCCAGCTTCCACTGTTCATCTGGATTGGCCTCCTTCTCAATGCCTTCTACCAGCTTACCCGTAATCCAGTCCGATGCCAAATAATGGTCCTTTTCGTTACCTCTTGACGTCGCACACAGATCCATCAAAAGCTGTTGCATGTTTTTGAATACCTGCATAGGGGGTAAGAGCGTTAGACCGATCCAATCCAGCCCAGCCAGTGAGCTCGCTACATCTACCTCTAGAGCCGCCCTGACGATCGCTTGCGTCCTTGTGGCATTATCAATGACGGGGAACAAACGTGCATGTCTCCGATTCGTATGCTGTAGATGGCCTGCGATTCTCGTAGCTAGGATCTCCCCAACGGAAGAGTATATCAGCATACCCAGGAATGCGAGTTGCATTGCGCCGTACATGTTCACCATGCATGCGACCGAAGCGATGGCGGCAAGAGTACCTGTAATAATCCATATCCAATGGAACAGGCTGTGTTCCTTGTTGAACGACCAGCCAATGCGTGCCCAGGCTTCGATGGTGTCTCGACGGCCTTTGAAGACGATAGTGCCCCCTTCGTCACGCTCGTGGATGGAGAAGAGGGGCTCAGGGTTCTCAGGGATAGTGGCGTGGCTGGGAGGTGGGTGAGCAAAATTATTGGTTTGCGCCCTGGTGAGTGCGGTAGATTTGATGCTAGGCTGGTAGATGTTGGTAAGAGGATAGTATGACACGGCCATTGACGCAGTCCAGTGGCAGAGATAGATGAAGAAAAGAACCGCAGCCCAAATGTCAACCACCAAAACACTGAAGGCAAGGGCCACAATCACCACAAAGCCAGTCAGCCAGCCAATGAGATTCATAATGAGTGCGCTCAGTGTGCTGTTAGAAGGTTCAGGCACAGCCTCACCGAATGCGTCCCAGACATGGGCGATCAATAAGTCGTTGTCGGAGCTGGATTCTTCTTTGGAGGAGGACGTGTCGAATCCTAAGACTTCCTTGAGCCACTCATTGCCGGTATTGATAGTTAGCTCTTTTGGGAAAGCTCTACAAATCTCGAAGTCAGCATTCCGTCTTTGACTTGATGAATTGCGTTTTGAGACATGCTCGTGATGCTGCCAGATCGTTCCAGACTCACCTCGTAGATCGAACAGATATCTTTATTGTCGTATCCCAGCACATCGAAATGGCTGGGTGCAGAGACGATGGCCGTGATGTCAAATGCTGCACCAGCAGCTTCAGCGGGATCAAGGTGCCGCCGAACATCATCGTATGCGGCCACCGGAAAAGATCTCGATCATGCTGCGTGTAGAGCTTCGCCGCGCTGGTGTTGGCACGAGGGTTGTGTAGGATAGCCGCCACCGCGAGCGGGTCGAAAGTCACACCGCTCGGGCTCTGTTTAAGCACTTCCTTGACATTTGTAGTATCCAGTGGGCGGAATCCAGCCTCGGCAATGCGTAAAAGCGTTGCCGCGCAAGTGACTCGAAGCAGCCGGGTGCCATCGGGAAGCCCCATCCGCGTTGGTGGAAGACTAGGAGCTCGTACTGTTGTTCCTAATTCCTCTCAAAGCCCTCAACTAAACATTCTAAAAGTCAGTACATATCTCGTGTACCAACAAAAACATAATGTGCTCTGTACGGTACCGTGGTTCTCGTGTCTGAAGACGCGATATGCTTCATCTATTTGGCTCCTCAGCCAAGGATCACCACTGGTGGATCTGTCCATGTTGATTTCGTCAACAGCGTCCATTTAGCTGTTCTTGCTGTGTATATGTTTTGGCCAGCCAAGTTTGCAATTCCGGGCGAACAATCTGTGAAGGACTGGAGAAGTGGAAGGTAAAGGAGAGAAGACATCGCTATCTATTCGAAGAGGAGAGCGCCGAGAACAGGCATCTAAATCCTCATAGGTATGTGCAAAGGAAGTAGGAATTAAAAAAGTAACAGCTTTACCAAAAAAACCATGGGCTTACCGTGTGTTGCTCCTTCATATAACCGTATGTCAACGAAGGTATGGATTCCAGTCGCCTTCAGGTACAACAGAACGACCGCTGGAGCTGAGCTACTCCACGAGTAATCAAGAACAAAACAGGACAATCCCAGCAAAAGTTTCGGGCCGATGACAAAGGAAGTCTCGTGTATATAATATATAGAGCTGCTTTAGATCTTCCCATCAATGTGTGAAGTAAAAATAAGGAGACTGAAGGCACACGATCGACACGAATAGAGCTGATGAAGCTGACAATAGAACTGAAGTTGAAGAAACGACGATCGCCTTAGTCTTGGCGGCTTCGGTAGACCTTACCTGATTGAGGCCGAAGTTCACGCGCTTGTGAGTATCTCCAAGCCCCTTTATGACAGGACTTCGGATACCCTCACTCGATTTGATCTGCCCTAAAATTGCAGGACACAAGGCTGTCGTTGCTGTGCAGAGAAGATTAGCAAAGAATTTCTAACAAAGTCTGTGGCGACTGTTACGAGATGCACGATTTTGATAACATGGGTACTGCATTGCACATTTCTCACGCAATTTAGATGGGCGTCAGGCCAACAGGGAAGCTCTAAGAATTCAATAGATCTACTGAAAATCTCATAGAGACTAATTGCCCAAGCACATATTAATAAAAGATCAAGAATCAACCAGGACCACCAAAAGGCCTGAGGCTCCAGACACTTGGTGTGCGTAGTCGGCGTATATGATCGTTGACTGATCGACTAGGCGAAGAAGGTACTGAGGATTAGAAAACCGGTACTGACAAAAAGCATGGGTAGTCAGCCTTTGGTGTCTACCTACATCACCATGGATGAGTGCAACTTACCTTCTAATCCTCGCCGTGTAAAGGCTCATCGGGGGGGCCAAGACGTAGTGACAGTATGATCAATCCGGGCACAACGTGAGGATCGGATGTGCGTCGTAGAAAGGCATAAACCCTCCCTAGAACCATGTCTGGACAATGCTGACGAAGGTTTCCAACGCCTGTTCTAAAGCTGCCTTTAGGATGGCGGTGGATTGTTGGGGGTCGCATTCATAGGTCTGAAGGCTTCGGTTCCACTTGCAAGCATTAGACATGATGGGATTGGCTGTGTTGGCGTTGATATTCTGCTGTGTTTAGTGCCTGGGGTGATCCGCGCTGATAAATTGGCAGCTTACCTCAGAAGCCAAATGTCCGAAAGACGAGAAGTATGAGGTATGTTATAGAATACTTGACTGGGAGTTGATGGAACCTCGCAAGAAAATTCTTTTCCCAGGATCTACTAAAGCAAGGAAGGAGCAGGTCTGTTCTGCAAAAGGAGGGACACCTGTGCTGAAATAGTCCACGCCACAAAGAACAGAAATGAAAAGCAAGATTGCAGAGAGAGTTCCAAACTATGCATGGTACCGTCGATAGGATCTTTGATCAAAGAAAAGCAAAACAATGTCTCGAGGGCAGACCGCTTCTTGATTCCATCCTTTCAAATACGGAATACGGCATCATTTCTCCAGGGAGTACCACTGAATTGGCACACCTACAACTACTGCAATATGATGCTACTTAGAGATGACAAGGGTAGTACCTGAACTTCGCGGTGTTCGACAGCCACACTGATGTTCTCACGGTAGATGGTGGGACAACTCATCGCGGCTCCTGACCTTATAATCTGGGCTCAGGCTTAACACCCAGTACCGAATCGTCGTATGAGAAGGAAGCCTGTTGGCCATTTTAGCCGGTACTCAGGCTGCTGAATGGTGCTCCTAAGTCAAAGGTCTTACCGGTATTCAGCAATCGAGTAGCAGGGGTGAAGGCATCGCTTCCTAATCTTCTCAAAGCTCGTCTGGCTTTCGAAGTCTCCTAATGTCGTACAACGTACATGTAAGCAAAGCGTTTGCAGATAGAGAGTGCATACTTCAAGTACTTTGAGTACTTTGTACCCCTAGTCCCCCTATTTCTGCGAAGATCAAGTGGCGCTAGGCTAGCGGAGGCGCCGGAATCCGGACGCTGGTGGCGGGAGGTGCCTATCGTCAGCCTTATCAATAACCCCACCTTGGGAGAAACCTCACACCCTCTTCTTCATCAATACTTTATTTCTCTACGATATCAGCTGAGGTAGTTGGTCCTAGAGTCGACCGCTTCAGTCTCCATGCAAGAACGGAGGGTCGTCCGCCATGGTGTCCAATGAGCAGGGCGAGCTTCACCATCAGCCCCACGCTAGATAAGCAGCTTGACAGCCGGCCAGCCCAATCTAGCCGCAGGATTCCCTGCTGAACTGGTGTTGGTGGGAAACCACCAGTGGCGGTCAGCTGATCGGCGAGTCGGCGATAGAGCACATCAAACACGGAGCTGAATGCCTGCTTGTGCTACCCTCCCTCCGTTACGAGACTGATTATAGCAGGTGAAGGGTGCTCGGGTTTCCGACCTATAAATTGGCCAGAAGAGGGGTACCTGCAGTAGGCAGCAGGTTGTGAGTGCGAATACGAGGAGTGAAGTAGTGAGATATTGTGAATACTGACTCTCAGCCTCGTATAAGACTCTCACCTGCCAGCATAGCAATTGCTTTATATAAATATGCTGCTCCTTGTTGTTCCTACTTTCCCTCCTTATCAGTTCAACCTCAGAAGTATCTATCCTTCCCCGGGCGACATTTCACTACCTTTCACTCCTTAATTCTGAAAACTGAATCCTATCACTATGCATCTCCTACATCTCTGCATCCTCTTGCCCCTAACTCTTGCCCTCCCCAGCCTCAAGCGCCAATCCCAATCCTGTGGCGCCCAAGAATGGAACATCCAGCAGTTCACTACCTTCACTGCCGGCTCCACCCCTACCCCTGGTGCACCACCGATCTTCGCCTTTGATCACATCAGCTTCTACTTCGATGATCCGAACTTCAACACTCGTGCGCTGTGTGAGCGCAGCATCGAGCCTGGTACGGGACAGTTGGCCGACGGCAACTTGTATCCTTGTGATGGAAACAACATGTTCTTCTCCTACGAAGGCGCCAGCGTGAATCTCAAGAGGACGGGCGTGAAGTGCGATAAGTAGGGTCCCCACCTTATTGGCGAGCCCGGCTATTTTATTTGAGGATGCTGAAGATGTTTTAGTGCCACATTTACCGAGTTAGGTGGTACGGGACTGTCATTAGAATGCTACAGCTTGTTTGGGGGAACGCAGTGCGAGACTGTGACCCAGATCAACGTATCAGTGTCTTTCCTGGAGCAGACTGGGCCTTAACACAGCACTGGTACCAAGCAGACATTGGGCCTGAGGAGCATCTTTGCCTGCCGTTAGTCACTGGAATGAGAACGCACAGCTTGGCGTTAGATGCGAAGGCATTTGAAGGAGTTGATCGGAAGTGAGAGCTTGCCCATTCTTAGGATTAATGAGAACCTCTCAATATCAAATACTTATTCCTACATGTTCTCCATTCTGTCCGAGATCTTGATAATGTCACTAGACGAAGAGTTGCCAATATGCATTAACCTTATGGGAGGCTCGAGAATGCGCCGCTCTTCTCCGGATCCGGTCGCCAGAAGGATTACCCCTAGGCTACCACCCAACCCTGTAGGGAGATTCAGCTACGCTTAAGTATTGGAGATGCAAGAAACAGAAACCCAAACACTGGAACAAAACAATACACACCTGTAGATACCCAACCAGACAGCCCTTTTCCCCTGACACAGATATTCAATACGTAGCTTGCTGCCATTAATATATCCTGATGCCTAGCGACATCAGTAGTAGTATATTGCCTGCGTGGCCGATTGGGAAACCCGAAGTCGGCCGTCATCATAGCAACTACCATGGTGCACGACTCTGCATGACGTAAACTTTAGTAGTACTCTGATCCATTCATCCAGGAGCCGCACAATGGGTGCCGAAGTCACTCACGCCACGTCCATTTCTTGGGAGTCCGGATGGTCCGCATTTGAGGGTTGGCACGAGCTCCTGCCCCAACGAACTCGAATGCTTGGAGTCGGAACGATGCGATCGCCATCTCGAATTGGTTGAGAAAATCCGCACATGCCGCTTTCCCAGGGCCTTGTCCGTCCAGCGTCCAAGCTGCCTGTTTGGTGCATATTGGTAAGGCATTGCCAGAAGAAAGTCTATGCATCGTCGTACTGGGATTGCTGAACGATAGCGCATGGCTTTCGGGTAGCACGAGAGCTCCCACCTGGTTTGTCAGAATACTGATTGCGAGAAAGACAACAATGCGTGGAAGAGACTGTGAGAGCTTCGAGACATGGTGAACAATCATAATTAGCTGATGAATGAGCTTAGGTGATCTGGAAACCACAACTGGATTAAGCCGAAATTCGAGCTGTCTAATAACTGCTCTTGACGGAAGGAAGTAGGTCTCCGATAAACCCTTTGCCTAGTCGAGCGCAGCTGCAGGCTTTAAACCATTTTGACGATCGGGATGGTGGCTTTCACCCGTCGCAAGCGTTCCGTTGCGACTAAGCGCTACCAGCCCGAAAGGTACGCATATGCAACGAGCCAAATAGCAGGTCTCTATCCGCTTCGATAGATGATGCAGTAAGCTCATGCATTTGTGATGCAGATATAGCCTCGAAAGTGCTCCACTGCGGGAGCCAACAAGTGCTGCCGAGCGTGCAAAAGACGGGAAACGGAAACGCGTTTTGTCTTCGAATGTCCAATACCCTATCTGGCGGACCTAGCTCCCTCAGATTGACGGCAACCTTTGAGACTGTAGATGATAAGCTGGCAAATTTTGCCACCAACCGAAAAGGACACAGGGATCATCTTTACGGCCGCTTAACAGAGGCTCGATGTTTTCTCGATGACTCTACAAAGGTTTTGCCAGCTTTGATATCCTGAGCTATCCGATCGTCAGCTTCTACTTGGGACTCGATGAGGCTGACTGCCTTTTCAGCGAGGGCCTTCGGTAGGCAGACAACGCCGTTGAGGTCGCCAATCAAGTAATCCCCGGGATTGATGGTGACTTCCTGATCTTCGGTTTGAAGACGGACCGCGGTATTTACCTAGATCATCTTATCAGTAAAAGTTACATTATCACGATCGTGCAACTACTTACTTCGCTGACGCGCAATATCTCATTAGGGCTGGTTGTGCCAACGTCCCTAGCAAACACCTATGGCATCCGTTAGAAATGGAATCCGGAAGATGCATCAGGATATCGGCGAGAAGGTCATACTGGATATGCTAGGTCTCGGTGTTCTTGGAGATCCCTAATCCGTCCATCTACGACCGTGCCGACCGCTCTAGAATATTGGGCCCGGGTACTCATAAGGCCGCCATACAATGCATTGACAGCCCTTGGAGGTCCCGAGATGAAGACCACGGACCCAGAAGGTATCGAGTCAATCTATGGTCTCGGTCAATGAGCGATATGTCGTCAGTGGTGTGTATGGCTAGGCAGATACGGGAGATGTGCTGAAGTCCGACATGGCCCAACAAATAGCGAGGTTCATGCCAAACGACGATGACCTCAACGACTCGTCCAATAGATAAGACCTAAGAGACTCGCTTTTGACATACATAATGCCCTGAGACGTGAGGATCAATCCCATGGCTCTTGGATACGTATTTCACTGTGTATGCCGGCCCTACAATTTTGGTGGGCCCTTCCTGCCGCTTGGGTGACCACAGGGTACTTTGACACAGCCACATCATTAGCACTGAACTTCCGGCTCCGCAAGGAGATTAATGCAAGCCTGCTATCGCTTACAGTCCGCTCAAAAACCCTCCGTGAGGATGGTTGAGCTTCAGCAATGCGTCTGAAACATCGCAACTGTATGATGTGCATACTTAGTCAGGAGCACCTTCCAAGTATACGTATGTTCCATGAGTGGCGCGACATACCTACTGTATCTGCTCAACGCGCGGACGATTGGATCTTCCGACATCGTGGATTACCGGACCTACTGCTTGGTTGGTAATCCTCTGAGACTAGAGGGACGGAGCGTGCTCCTTCTCATTTTTTCATGTTGAACAGATCAAACCACAACGTCTCGAGGAGCATCTGGGAGGAAAGCGATGATTGTGTACTGGGAGTAATCTCGCTGTTCTCTCCCCCTGAATGACGGACCATTTCGGCCCGAGGTGCCCTAGCCCGTCGGGCCGAGACGGCCGCCATCAAAGTAGTGTCGATAGACGCAGGGCAACTTCAACTCTTCTATATTCGAAGTCGAGAGAAATACTGCGAGGTGCTAACAGCATCCTCAAAGAATCGATTTTTTCAGCAAGCGAGCGTTGTACGCATAATCAACAACTCTGCTTTACGATGCAAGGCTTTGACGAGCTTAAGAAGCTGCAGTCCGCTAAGCGTACACCACGGGCTTGGGGTGCCTAAGGAGCTTGCGCGATTGGTGGTGGGAAAGTTAAACAATCACATCTCAATACGTCGAGTACTTTTGCTTCTCAGTATCGACGAGATTCCTAAGCTGCTGCTGGCAGACCGCTTCCTGGCCTGGAGTATCCCGTGTTCTACGAGTTCGTACGTTCTCCTAACAAGGTCCTCTGGTGGACCCTGCAGATTACTATGTCAAGCAGCATGGACTGACTTCAGGTCCTCCAGATAGTTCATGCAAGCTTGCAGAAATCTTTTCAAACATCTCTAGGAACCGTCTGTCTTGCCTTGGCGTGAATCTTGGATCCTCAATTGGGACTTTAGGATGGCATGAGACTCTCGACTACGTGGGTATCAATAATGCATTGATACAATGTGCTGGTCTCGCACAAGTGGTTTAGAGTAAGGATTCTTTCATAGTGCTATATTGCTAGAGACTTGATTTCAATATTTGGGCTGTTTCGAACACCAATACTATCAAGATTGTCAACACCTTCCACGTCTACGTATACGTCATTGCACATACTCAACATCAGACGACTTCGCGCGATTTGAACACTAGCTTTTCGAGTCTGCTGAACCAACCGCTTCAGGACTTGTAATGACCGGGTCTTTATTCCTACTGTGTTGTGATATTCCAGGTGATGAATCCAAATCATGTCTTATGTTCAACACTTTCTCCGATTGGGGCTTCACTGCTAGGGTAATCCTTGCTACTTAACATATACTCGAAAGTCCCCAAAGACTGATGAAAACAGGCCGAGCGCTTTAGCCGTGATGGATCTTTCTAATATCGACGATGCCTTGAACGCGCATCCTGGCATGAGAAGAGACGCACTAGTTGCAAATAACCGACATGCGGCGGCGCTACCGGTCACATCAGCACAGCCAGCCATCGTCGGTGTCCCACGGGGTCTACGACGACGACACACTGTTGGTCGAGAAGACCCACCTCTTCCTCCTTGGCCTCAGCTGCCTGCAGGAGGTTGGCACAGAGGCCATCAGCGACGTCTCGAGATCGGTCGAGAAGACCCGCCACTGCCTCCCTGGCCCCAGATGCCGGCAGGTGGTTGGCATCAACATGTCAACAACAACGATGACGACGGAAGGGATGATCCTGCAGTCCCTGCGCGTTCAAGTCTGACGTTCTGGGGCTACACCATCCCTGCAACTTCCATAGACGATCTCCTCCGACTGTTGCATCTCATCCACAACGTCTACTATATCACTGCCGCCATCCTCGGCCGGATAGAAGCGAACGCCATACTGCTGAGCTGGCTCCTTTGCGAAATCCACTACGTAACGGGATACCAATTTGATAAGGACCAGCTCACAGTAATGGTCTGGTGGGTGAGTGTTTTCCAGGACTGGACGCTTCGTATTCGCAGGTTGTTGATACTGTGGAAATGCATCCGGCCTCTTGGGGAAATGATGGGCTGGAGATGGGTTCGGCGGCTGGACGGGACTCTGCAGATTTCCAATTGGGCTCCAGCGTTCTGGCATAATCTGCCTGTGGCAGACCCTGGAGGAGTGAATGCGAACGAAGTGCTATTTGGTTGATCTGAAAAGACGAGTCGCGACTAGCATATCTCGGAACAATTCCGCGGAAACAGTCCATGCAAAATGTGTCATGGTCCTCCCATGCCTGGGCTCATAGGAGATTAGGACAGAGTGTACATACTCGTACAGGTATGTATCGACGATGTCGTGATAACAAGCGCCTGGACAAAACTGAACAAAATCAAAATGACTACAGTCGCTTCCGGGGTGCTGATTTTTTCCTTGAATTCGTCAATCTTCAATCTCTGATCAAAAGCAACATGTTGTTCCGCGAGCGTCAAGTGCCTCGTCCTAGATTTCTAGATCTATAGATGGTGACATGAGAATGCAACGATAGCGCTGTCCAGCATCAAAAAGAAACCTCGACAAAGCTAGCCATGACACGAGCGACGACGCCGTAGCCGTAGCCAGATCAGCGAAGTCTTCAATACGGGCGGTATCTCCTCGGGTGAAACATAGGAGCTCAGCTCGTCATGTTACCATTTCCCTGAAACTGTCGTGGCACCAACACTCACGATCCGCTCGAGGTTCTAACTTCGGCGCAATCAAGACGTGGTCATCGTCGCGACTGATTACCGTACGAACGGTATGCGCTGCAGACCCTGCATCACTTCGTGTATTCCTGTTTACTAATATTAAAGTCAGTCTTTGGCTTCTCAGGCTTTCCCAAAATACTGTTGAGCTCCCGCAATGTTGGATTTCTTAGATCAACGCTTCGCATTACGATGGGTCCAAGATAAAATCGCAGCGTTCGGTGGTGATCCTGCAAAGGTCACCATCTTTGAGGAGTCTTCAGGTTAGTAGGATGGTAAGATCCCTCAATGCGTAGATGCCAAGGAAGAGTAGGGGCTTCCTCTATTGATCGGCCTTTTACGACTTTCCCTGACGATACCCCGTTCCGGGCGGCAATCCAAGGGAGTGGTCAGGCGAGCGTCTCCCCTGCTCCCTCCAACAACGGTACGCTCTCTTGGCTTGGCCTTGTAGATACATTGATTTGCTCCTCTGCAAAGAGTGCCTTGGCCTATGTGCGGTCTGAGCCTTCAACTCAATCAAGAGCATCGAGGATTATTTGATCTTGGCCTTTGACACTGCAATTGATGATGTGACCACATTGTCCGATCTGCAGCAGGCAAGGGCTGAGCATCGAATTGCCAGTATTCCCGTGCTTACCGGCACGAACTCTTCAGAAGGCCGATTACTTGAAGTTGGCCAGAAAGACGTTACTGCGTTCATTGCGGCAACGTTTCCGGAGTCTACCGAGCTTCATCAAGCAGTCGCAGTAGCTTATTCCCTGGGCCACAATGGGTTAAACACCCAGATCTCCACCGAGGACTGGTATCAGTGCCCATCTGCCATCGAAGTCGGTGCTTTTTCCACGGCTGGGTACCCCACATGGCGCTGTTACTTTGACCAAACAACCCAAATCTTTTCCTCAGGCGGCGTGTATCGTTCTTCTGAGATTATTTTTGGCACTTGGTACCACAGGTCAGGAATGTGCGCATCGCCAATTCATGCTAGAACGCGCTAAAGACATTTAACGGCGTTGATCAGGTATAACGACATGAAGATCGATAACGAGGATTTTGAGAAACGATACAGTGCAGAGTCGAACAGTGCCCCTGAAGCTCCTACCATAAGCGGCTCAAGACATATCATCAGAACCAATCGCCATGGCTCGTGGTTTCCCTGAATGAAAGCGACGTAGTGATAGTGACGTCAAGGCTGATCATGTGCGTTCTCGATATAGGTCATACAAACGGGCAGCATCCAGACTACTACAGTCACGACTAACGGGAGAACCACGACATCCGCCGGGGCTGGGTTCACGACCGCATCATCGAGCTCCTTCACTACTACACCAAGTATCGCAATCTCGACCACCTCAGTTCCGACTTCCAACACCCTCGCAGTCGCAGCGGTAGTATCTGCTCAGTCTACAACGTCCATATCATCTCAATCAGCATCTTTTCCCTCGGCAGTGCCTGCAAAATCCTCAGGCCTCACTCAGTCCAGCAAGATCGGCATCGGACTCGGTGTTCCCCTTGCCGCCCTCCTAGTCGCAATTCTAGCCTTTTTCGCCCTCCGCTTCTATAGACACTACAAGAACAGGCCGGGAGAGCTTCGAAGCGAAGACGCTGCCGAGCTTGGGCAGGACTCTTTCGAAGACGGTAATGTGCGCGCTGATGCACACCAGAGACAAGAAATGGCGGGGTTAGGTTCGCCAAGGGAGCTGATTACGAAACATAATACGCATGAAATGTCGACGGCGCAGGAGCTTAGGGAGCTGGATGCGGAAGGGGTGTCGAGGAGGGAGTTACCTTGAGCGTATGCAGGACTTGATGCGGAGAAGAGATTCAGCCAACAATCTGCTCGCTACAGACGTTGAAGCGCCCCCAAATAGAGGCGACGAAGGGCATGGAATAACACCAGCGCTCAAGGACACCATGTCAAACATCACGAATCACACACGTCCGAGATGAGGTTTGCCCCCTTCTACGCCACGAGATCAAGCTGCCAAAGCAGGTTGACCAAAGGCTAGGGGTCAAAGAGAAATAGCAGTTTTCAATACCCCTACGTCGAGATCCAGGTGGGGAAAGGCCAAGCAGCTCAGGAGTGCGTTAACCGAAATCGTCATTCGAGGGACACTGTCAGAAGATACAAGAGTCTTGCTTGGAACGGCAAGGCTTCTCGCGGCCCATGTACAAAGGCGGCTGACCCCTCCGGTGTTGTTCTCATGTTTCTTTTCAACCAATCATCAGCCTGTGAAGCGGAGAAATCGTAACTGAAAGCTTGAGTCTTAGACTCGATGTGGAGTGAGTTGAGATATTATGATTGCTGAGGAGAGGGAACACCTCTCAAAGATCTATCATCTGTAACATGCAGTCTGAGACAGTCTTGATATCAGGAAGTTGGTAGAGACCGGTCCTGCAAATGTAGGGCAGAGTCTGTGCAAGCTCGTGCATTCGCCTGTCGTACCTTCCATGTTCAGGTAGCGCTTCCCTGCGAGACCTTCCTCCGCTTGACTATCCCCAGAAACACGGGGCTCCACCATGAATCCTCCATACCCATTATCCACGTCTCCATGCCCATCAAGCTCGCGGGGGCCCCCCTACTCTCCATCTTCAACCTCGACCACATCCATGCCCGCTGTCGCAGGCAAGACACTACCCCCCGAATGCAGGAACTCCTGAACTTCGGCGCGATCCTTGCTGTGCCAGATCGAACGTTCCGAATTCGAGAATTTCTTTCCCAGACGCGCAAGGGAGAGCTCACCCAGATCTAACGCGGTGATGGCCTGGAAGAAATGACTCCAGGATTCCGGTCCGTGGCTGAAGGGGCCTGTAGTTAGATTGGCGGGATCCTCCTCGCGGAGTACAAAGTCTTCGAGGGATAGGTACCGAAGTGACGAGCTATGCAACAACAGAAAGCTTGCCAGTTGGCCGGCGTAGACATCCATGAACCGTAGCGTCAATCGGCGGAGGCTGGGCCAGGCGCCCTGTCCCAGGATCCAGGAGAGATCATCTATCCGTGAGAGGTTACCGAATTCGAGTGCAAGCTTTTCCAGACCAGTGGCGAGATGAAGGACTTTGCCAACTTTTCCCGCCTGAAATGGAGTTAGCTCTTCACTTGATAATCGTGAGTTTCCGGGACCATGACCGGTGAAGCGCAGGTCAAGGTCTGTAAGCCCACAGAATGCGTGCTGTGCCATTTGCATTTGATTCGACGTCATGTCGATATCGTGATAGCCGAGATGTGTGCCATAACCATGGCGCATAGCAGGCCCGAGATTGAAAAAGCGAAGATTCTTCGGCTGGCTTATGAATGTAGCCTGGATGAGAATGGCGAACCCACGTTGTAGACCACCAAGCCCAGCTACAGTCGCTTGGGCGGGAACCGGATCGAACACGACTTTGTCATAGCCAGGCTTCCATCCAGGCTCGATGCTAAAAGACCTCTCCTTTGTCCTGGTACGTGAAAGTTGAGCCCTAGCCCAGCGATGATTGCCCTCGTACCAGCGGCTGTTCGACAAGGAAAACGTGTCTATATTGGGCATCGACATAAAAGCCTGGGTGAGACACACAAGATCCTGCGACAAGTGTGCCGCAAGCTTGCTTGCGTTACGGGTCTCAGTAGCTTCGGCAAGGTCGCTTGCGAGGGGGTCGCTTGCGAGGAATGAGCTTGCATATTCTAAGATCTGATTCCCATGAAGTCTTTGGAGATTCATTTGTCTATCAAAATATTTCTTGTAAAGTTCATAACCACGGATAACTGCAGCTTTCGAATAAGAGGACGTGCGTCCGGCTGTTAGGGCATCGATCTGAGTCTTACGGCTGTATAGCTCGCTTTCGTAGACGGTATTGTCGTAGCAGATCTCGCGAACGTATTGACGGAGGACCGGATGCTTCGAGATGCGTGAAATAATGTACCAATCTCGACCATCTGTTGAGAACCAGACAGAGCGAAACAAGAAAGAAGATGCGACTTGTTGGAAGTCCTTGGAGACTAAGCGAAGTCTAGCCAGGTCTTTCTTGCTTAGATCGTCACAGATGGTTCTTTGGAGCTCTACTGGGAGGACGAGGATCCGACCGTCCGTCTTCTTTTTCGCCACATTCACACGACGCGAGTGAGATGCTGGTAGCTTGTTTCTCGTCTTGGGTGTCATAGTGGAGATGTAGCTGCTTGTGGGTTGTGAGTCGAGAGGCAAATAAATAAGTAGGTGAAGTGAACACAAAGACATGGGCGAGCAGCAGCCGCGGGTTATCACGTGACCGCTTGTCGTGACGAGTTAACAGAATTATATTAGATTGTTTGTCAACACACGCGATTCAATGTCAGTTGGGTGTCGAGAACATCAATTCACATCTTACCTTATCACATAATATAATGATACTGGGAGAGAATTCATACCAACTATGCCAAGAAAAGAAATCCTTGCTGAATCTGTACAATTGCAAGACAGGGCTGTATTGTCTGAAAGGCTTCGGCTCAAGCGAATCGAATCAGAAAATCTTCTTGGCCCTTGTCTTGAGTTTCCAAACCTCGGAGCCCAGATCTCCTCCGTAGGAGCCCATGCTATAACAATAGCCAGCAGTTCCTTGATGTCCTGAAATGTTATTTGCTCAAAAGCCGAAGCGCTCACCGTCAGAGCTGGAGGGCAAGCCACATGTACCATAAGCAACGAACAGATCTTAGCGACAGGTGCCTGTATAGCCTGTAGCCCGCACAAATTTCTCGCACGATTTGCAATCTGGGTAGTTGGATGCTCTTGGGTATGCAGCTAACGACCGAGACTGAAGAACAGCCTGGGTTACGTGGGGGACAGCGAATAACATGAAAGCAGGCAAAGCCACATCACAGTAACAAGAACAGCACCTATCTGAGGGTCTTCTGTTTCGGACATCTTTGATCCCAGAGCAGGAGCGGGGCCGTGATTTACCCATGCTTAGGCCAGCTCATACGTACGTACAGATTGTGTACTTTCTTCCATGGACTGAATAATAGGCAGTAAACCTGAGTGCCAGCATACGAGGTCTGTTGTGAACATAATATCTAAACGTTGAAACGAACCATGTGTTTCAAGCTCTGCATTGGATCGCTGTGTGGAGATCTCGTTTCACAGCAGCTATTTGGTTGCTCGCAGACGCTGGTAGAAAAGAGTGTGGTCATCTTTTAGACATCCATGTTAATAACCTCTTTTAGAGAGAGCGGGGAGAGGTGGGCTTTTAAATTTTTTCGACTTATCGCAATCCGTTGCAAAGGCGTTTGGTTTGCTATGTTAGGCGCTTTGCCATATGTGCACATGCATATGTTATACAGAAGGCAAGCAAGCAAGCACTTGGTGTCCACGAGGTTTTATTTCAGCGTGATTGAGTTTATTTGGGTGACAGCTGGGCAAAATCAACTCTCTGGCATATAACCCCGTGACAGGAAGTAATCAAAGTACGTTATTATGCACAGAGGCAAGCCAGCAGACAAAACAATCAGTAACGTTTCTTTCGATGGCTTGGTACCGGACTTCTCCGAAAAAGTAACAATGCCAAAGTGCCAAACATCCTCGGCTTGATTACGGGCATAAAATAAGGTAGGTTATAGCGCAAGTCACGTGTGCATATCATGTGCGTACGGTAAAGTAGACCGATGCGCAATACAACCTGGAATGTGCGATAACAGCATCACTTTACCACGTATCTGCAAACCGCCAAAGCCCAGCCAGTCCTCCATGAAGCATCTTATCGAAATCAACCCCTATCGATTTCAGCCCCCTAACAGGAGTGGATGCAGCTCCCTCCCACGGTTGACCTCTACAGCTGTTCCCTGTGGATAGGTGTGTCGACGAAGTGACAGCAAGCCATTAGACCAGAAGCGACGCATGGGCCACAGCTACATGTAAACAGCCAAACTGTCAATTTGCTTGGTGGACTTAATTAACGCCACCCAGTGAAGTAGTAACCTGACAGCAGAGAAGTGGCCCTTGCTCTAGCGCCAACGTAAGGTTTCGATATTTCCCCATTACGCTTGCCAAGAGTACCTAGTAGCCGTCTGAATGCTTGTGGAGATTAAAGTAGATATACCAACCATATCTCCGAAGGGTATCTCCAGCTTCCATTTCCTAGCCTAAGCCGGTTGCATCATTACTGCCGTCATTGCCGGCTCGATCACTAAACAAAAGCCGACTCGGATTTGTATTTTGATAAAGGCGAGTATGTCATCATCTCATTATTAATGTAGTTCAATACCTCGGTTGCCCCTTTCATTCTCGTATATAATCATAGTGTTTGCGTATATAATGTAGCATATCTTCTCCTTCCGTTGTTTGCTATTGCACGTTACTTTACCTACCGCATATTGCTTAAGCATGTCTGAAAAGAGCTTCCCAATTCGCAGAGCCTCGAGCTCTAGCAGTGGTACAGCAGCTCCCACTCCTCCAGACGCCACCTTTGACCCGGAACACGCCAAAGGATTTGCAGATGCAGAGAAAGGGCAAGCCGGCCCAGTGGGGCCAGACGAACATCAAGCCGCCAACCAGGCAGCTGACGACAGAAAGAAGCAAGAAGAAAGCAATCTCGTGGGGTGGGATGGGCCTGACGACCCCGAGAACCCCATGAATTGGTCAAAGAAGAAGAAGTACACCGTCACAATTTTCTACGCATCCTTAACCTTCTGCCTCACTTTCGCCAGCAGCGTCTTCAGCACCGCGACCATGGTCACGGCCAAGCTATTTGGCGTGTCAAACGAGGTCATGACGCTAGGCACAAGTTTGTTTGTACTGGGGTTCGCTGTTGGGCCGATAATATGGGGTCCGCTGTCTGAATTGTATGGCCGAAAACAGCCTCTTTTCTTCGGCTTCTTCTGTTTCGCCATTTTCCAGATTCCTGTCGCCGTTGCGCAGAACGTCGAAACGATAATGATATGTCGCTTCCTCGGCGGCATGTTCGGATCCGCTCCACTTGCGATTGTGGGTGGAGCGCTCGCCGACTTCTGGGGCCCCGTGGAGCGAGGCTTTGCACTGGGTCTGTTTTCAGGGGCTACATTCATCGGGCCTGTCGCCGCTCCCATTGGTGGAGAGTATATTGTCAAGAGCTATCTCGGCTGGCGCTGGACCGCTTGGATAACACTCATAGTCGCCGCTTTCTTCGGCACGGCCGCTTACTTCATCTGCGCTGAGTCGTACGCTCCGGTATTGCTGCGACGGCGAGCAGCTAACAAGCGTTTCGAGACCCGGAACTGGGCGATCACGCCCCGGCCGATGAATACCCCGTAGATATGAAAGCCGTCACAGAGAAATACCTCTTCCGACCTTTCGAAATGCTAGTCAAGGAGCCGATCTTGATCCCAATCACCATCTACATGGCCTTTATATACGGCATCCTCTATCTGTTCTTCGAGGCCTATCCCATTGCTTTCCAAGAATCCCGAGGCTGGAACACCGGCGTTGGTGCCTTGCCCTTCATAAGCATCACCATCGGCGTTGGTGCTCGGCGTTTGCATCATCGTCTACAACTCTAACACGCGATTCAAGCACAAACTCGAAGCAAACGGCGGTAACGCCTCATTCCCATGATCATCGGCGCGGCATTGCTTCCAATCGGGCTTTTCTGGTTCGCCTGGACATCTGATCCGAACATCACCTGGGTGCCGCAAGTTCTTGCTGGGATACCTATTGGAGCAGGGGTGCAGATGATCTTCTTGCAGGGTTTGGGCTACATAATTGACGTGTATCTGATGCATGCTAATAGTGCCATTGCGGGGAACACGCTGGTGCGGTCACTGGCTGGTGCAGGTTTCCCACTTTTCGCAACCGCACTCTTCCACACTCTCGGCGTGGCTTGGGCGACCAGTCTGTTAGGGTTCTTGGCTGTTGCATTCTTCCCAGTGCCAATTCTATTCTTCATTTATGGAAAGAAGATCAGGGAGATGAGCAAGTACAGTCCGACATGATCGAAGCAGCCAACAGCAAGTGCTCACCGGTCTTGGATTACCGAGCTTGTCCCTCGAGTCCTAAGCATCAAGGACTCCAAGCCATTAGCACTGAGCTCGGTCTCCAGCACGAAGCGTCCCCGGCGACCGCCATGTCTGATATCCAAAATGCCGTTACATTAGCTTGACCCACAAAAAGGTGGCGCCGCAGCAGCATACCACCAGGCCCAGGGTGATCGCGTCGGCTCAAGCGCAGATATAGAACGGGAGATTCAGGGCTCCGTGTCTGTACCCTCAGGATCAAATCCAGGATCAGTTGATACAAGCGAGTCTTTCTGAAAGTCGGTCGATCCTACCATCTCTCCCTATACCATGTTGTGGTAAGAACACCTGGACACTTCTTGGCACTCCCTGGAAGAACGTGTCCACGGCTTCACACTGTGCTGGGCGATCAACAAAGACCCATACTCCCAAAAGGCAAACCGTTGGAGAGCTCGCCTTGGCCAATTTTTAACACCCAACAGCAACAGAGGGGTTGGAAAAAGGCATTCGCTATGTATCTTCTCAACAACCCTCGAGCAACATACCATGCCACCGGATACGATAGGTCAACCATAACCTGTCAGGAAGTAATTAAATGTTGTAATGCAGAGAATCGCTCAACCACATACATATTCATTTAGGAAAATATAATATAAAGAAGCAGATCAATAACACTAAACCCTCACAAACATTCTACACCCGACACAACTTCCTTTCTGCCCCTCCATCCCTCGACATCATGAACCCCATCCATCCCTTTTTCCCCGGCCTATCCACCCCCCCAGAAAGGAAGTAGCAGTCCCTCGCCCTCTCACTCCCTTTAGATCAGGTAGGTATGGAGGTAGATAGGGAGGGAGGGAGGTAGGGAGGTAGGTAGGGAGGGAGGGAGGTAGGGAGGTAGGTAGGGAGGTAGGGAGGTAGGGAGGTAGGGAGATAGGGAGATAGGGAGATAGGGAGGTAGGGAGGTAGGTAGGTAGGGAGGTAGGGAGGTAGGTAGCTAGGTAAGCAGGAAGGTGCCAGATGCGTATGCCCCAGCTCAACGGCCGTACATGGGATGCACCCACCCGCCCACTCACCCGCTCACCCAACAAAAGCGGGCATGGTCGTTCAGGTAGCGTTTCAGGGGAAGATACCGAGCGGTACTTGCGCCGATTCCCTGCCCAGGGAGCGGGGAGCTTTTCGTTGTGCAAGCTTGGGAATATTAAATGCGAGAGGGAGAGGTGTGCGGCGATGCGGATTCTGTGTTTGAGGGAAGGAGAGCAAGGAAGAATGGAAAGGACAAGTGGAGAGAACGATGGCAGAAAGGGGGTTACTGCGCTTGAAATGTTTATTGTTTGAGGTTTAGGAATTGGAGATGGATGTTCTTGAGACGGGCAGGCGGCTCCTGTTCGTTACGTGTTGCAGGACTGTGGTTGGTATTGCATTGCGGGTTCAGTGATGAGGGTTGGGAGACATGAAGCGTGCGAGGAATGTCTCTAAGGCATGCGAGGTACCCCTTTGTTAACCTGTCATCAACGCTTTATGAAAGAACGTCACTGGGGTCTGACATAGCTTCCAATAGAACAGAATCTGGTGCCGGGCAGTAAACAGTTTCCCAGAGCGTCCCCGGGATTCTGGATGTTGCTAGAAGAGTAATGAGAGAAAATAACAGATGTTATCTGTCACGGGTCATCTATCAGGAGACTAACTTGTATGAAAAGCAGAAGCGATTCTTGTGAGCTCTAAAGCTACCTCTATTTCGCCGCTGTGTGGTAGGCTTCTCATCCTTGTGCAAGGCGACTGCCCCCAGTGCAATGGTCCTCAATACTAAATGGACGACCCGTCTGGAGCGCTAGCCACCCAATGCATGCATGCCATGTCATGCCTAACCGTCTATATGCAATCGACGTATCTTTTTCCTTCCCTACTTTTCTAATGAAGAATGCTTTCTCGTCTCTCGTCGTCTTCGTTGGCAGCCTTTGTTTTGTACAGTCCATCATAGCCCAACGTAGTCATGCAATCATTGAAAGAATGCGCTCAACGGCGCCATGGAGAATAAATACCATATCTAGGCTTATTGCTGAGCAGTCTGATATGTCGGGTACTTGTGCGGCATATTGTATGCGCCACTCGAGTATTGCGGTTCTGTCTTGATATGTTGGTGGTGGTTGCTGGAGTTGCTCTGGTATTGTGCATTCGCGTACTCATCGTTACTATCCAAATGGGGCAGTGACCAGTCAATGTCGCCTGTGCGATCATGTGAGGCCTCCACAATGTGGGGCAGATTGCTACTGGAATAGCTGGGTCCGGATAGACCGTTAGTGATGCTGTTGAGGTCCAACGATAGGCCATTTAGAGATTGATGGAGGTTTGAGTGGGGGGAAAGTTGATTAGATCGAGGATCATTTGAATAGTTGTAAGGCGTTGCCGCACCGCTTGTTGTTAAAGAGTCAGGGGTCGCTTGACCACCAGAGTATGAAAAGCCTGATCCGTCCAGACCCGCCGAGTTCGGCGCCTTATAATTGCTTCTGTTACTGCTAGTCGTACCTTTACCGGCTCCCTTGACGCTGCTCGTACGGGATATATGAGTTGAGTGGGTTCGCTGCGTTTCCGCGAAACTAGGCTGTCCCAGATCGGGGTTGCTTAGATCAGACATGTTTCCAAGGCCAGCTAGTGATGAGAAATCAACGGAATGAGAAGACGGATCTGCAAACGAAGACGGATCTGGAGAATGAGGCGATCCCTCCAGATCTTGTTCAAGCTTCAACTTCCGGGTTGCACGCGAATGTGTCAGATGGTTTGCGCCAGTCGGATTTCCTCGACGTATGGAACACTTTGCAAAATGTCGCTTGAGTATGTCACTTCGTGAGAAAGTGTCTCTGCATAAACCACATGAGTATGGCCGAGTACCAGTGTCTGCATGGCCCGTCAGCTTGAACCAGATAAAAAGGGGTTCTGCTTCAAACTTACGTCGCAGTAGATGACGCTTCAGATGCTTCGCGTGGAGATACCGCTTGTTGCAGTGCTCGCAAGGCCACTTGCCGTCATTAGCGTCCTTTTGCATACCCGTAGTTGCAGATGTTGATCCCTTGGTGTCTGCGACAGCAACGGGCCGGCCATTGGCACTTGGAAGGGTACCCCGACGACCTTGAGATCCTACCACGTGGGTAGGTTCTTCCTCCTGCGATGTCGAGAGTTGGGCCAAGGAAGCGTGACTCGCCATCCTAGGCATTGATGAGCCCAACGGCTGGTCAGTCATCCCGCTGGTAGGCATAGGCCTGATATCAGCGAGCTTGCCCGATTGGGTAGCCGAGGAGGAAAACGCCTGATGCAGCGACGCGTTAAGTCCCAACGAAGAATAGCCTTGGCTCGTTGGCAGATGCCGAGGGGTCTGCGAGTAGCTCGTCCGTGCATTGTACTGATTGGGTACCTGTGAAGAGTAGGCAACGTAGGACGGCGACTGGCTGCTGGAGGTAATATTGGAGGAGGTGTAAGAAGCTTGGGATGAGTGAGCACCATGCGAAGATTGATCGTTCGAGTAATGGAGTGAGTAGTTCTGGGACAGTGGCGGCAGCGTAGTGGTATATGCGGAAAGGTTCGGCCCAGATGATGGCGGACCAGTGGATACGGGTGTGAAACCATGGCGATGCTCGGGCGGTTGGGTAGGTGCATAGACTGGAGCATATCCGAGATGAGAATCCATAATAGAGCAGGAATTGAAGTCTTGAAATAATCTATGTCAAAAGGAAATGTTTATTTGAACACCGTGGAAACGGCCGTCAATTGAATCGGCGAATCTGTTGCTCCATACGACGATATGAATAGAAGCTCGGACTGAACGATTACCAAACCGAGGTCGGGGGGTAAATGGAGTCTATCCTGATAGCGGTCGACAGTAAGGACGGATTCCTACAACAAAGCGTAGGGCCAAACGAGGGATTCCCAGGCCAGGCCAGCGAGGTTCGACGACAGCCTGCGCTGCGCCGGGCAGGGCGAGGCCGTCGCTGTCGTGGGGGTGGGACAACGGCGAGGGTGGAAGGCGACGTGATGTGAATAAAATATGGATATGGATATGGATATGGACGCCAAGCTCTGCAAGGTGCCGCCGCAATAATAATGCGGCTCCGCGAGGATCTAATCGACGGCGGTCCCACCTGGACTAAATTAAACGGCAGGGTGGATCAGTGGATCACGGGCTGAAACGGAAGAAAAGGCGGTGTTGGGAAGATGTGCGATGGGGGTGAAAGTGGGGTCGGATCCGGATTTGACCACTGACGGAGCGGGATTTCGATGGCTTGATCGTCGTGCCACGTTTGTGCGCCCCCTCGAAACAAGGACGACGGGATCTGTTCCTGCCGCCAGGAAGGAAGTTGACAGACGCTGGTGAACGACAGTGGGTTTGGTGCGGAGGTGGGATGAAGGGAAAAGAGGTGGGAGAGGGCGAAGACAAAAGGAATCGGAAGGGCAAGCAGCTGGGGGGAGTACGTAAGGCGAAAAAACCCAGTGTGGTCTCCTCACCTGACTGGCTCAAGGCCCAACTCCGGCTAAACCGCTTCGTGATGCCCCGTACCCGCGATAATGGAGAATCAGGTACCGCCACGAGCGAGAATTGCATGATCGAACGCCCGTCCGCTTTCGCTTATTTCCGCCATAACGTAGACATCACATACGCCTACATCTAACTTTACCCCATCACTGCGATTGAAAGTAGCTTAATGTCCTACGCGTGCTTTATGAACTTGCCAAGTGCACTCAGAAGTTAGGTAACTTGAGAAATTGGGAGCTGTCTATTCTATTGAGACTCGACAAGTGTGCATAGTCAACAATTCGAATGCATTCAGAGAACTTCAATGAAAGGACTCACCCGGCCATGTTCTAATTCGGTCCTCTCTCACGAGCAGTGCCTTACTGCAAGCATGTGCTGCGTGCTTCTCCTCGGCTAGGCTTCTGCACGTCTGATTCCCTGACTTTACATCCGATCGGTCCTAGAAGCCCTTTCTGGAACAAGGCTGCTTGAAGCGAACGAATCAACGTGAAGGCACATGTCTTGCAGCCTTCAGTCGGTTCCTGGGACCTTGCCGGCCAAGCTGCACGAGGGAAAGCTTGATTATGATCTCGACCTTGTAAAGTAATGTTGTTTGACTTATTCCAACATGACCTTTTGGTTCGAGGCAGCGGAAACCCTCGTCCTAGATATAACAGCAGATTTTAGCTATGGGGGAAATGAGTACTTCTGGGTTGCAGAGAATGATACTGTCTCCCACAGTGAAGTGAGATCGTTTCCAGAAGTTCGTCATCAAGGGAATATGGCTACCACTTGACCATAGAACATATCCGACCTTCGGCATTCACTATCTCTAATGTTTCTTGTCTACTGGGGGTGACTGAGTAGGTAGTGTATGTTGATCGCGTCCATAGTATGCCCATTGTCCTTCCGGTGCCCTTTCTTCGAGTTCTGTCCACCTGCAAAAGGTCAGTGGCCTAGGTACGCTCGGAAGCCCAAAGCACGGAGGGGGGAAAGACCAACACTTTCGACTCTGCCAGTGTATCTATAAGCTTGTACTCCCCTTCGGCGACTTCAATCACCTCCTCAATCAATCCTGCCGCGATCTGGTTTTCCACGTCTTGGATCCTGTAGCGTATTAGATATAGCATGTCACCGTGAATTCCAGTCTGGCGCAGAAAGAATCAGCACGTACTGTGATGCTTCGAGCGGAGGCTCTGGTTCCCATCCAACAGCTTCATTTCCTGTGTGCGGGATCTCCTGAGCCAGGTTCTTCTGATACGCCCTTTCCTCCAACGACCTGACACCCTCCAATGAAGGTGTTGTAGATTCCCCATCCCACTCCACCTCCCTCTCGTCTTCCTCCTCCGAATATGTGTTGGCGACCATTGCCGCGTTGACGGTATGCACACTCACATTGGGCCCAAAAGAACGGAATGCATCAGGATTATTCTCGACTTTCTCTTCCGCTCTCCGAACCCATTCATCATAGCCCTTAGGCTTGACGGATTCGATGGCATTAAGCCGATGGCGTGTGATGGCTTCTACGGATTGGCGGTAGACGGAGTGCTCGGGTATTTGCTTTAATCTGTCGAGCGTCGCGCCGTAGATCGCTATCAATGTAGATCTAGGAGTAGGGTGTGTGACGAGACCGGTGAGACCTGTAGGATTGCCGGGTTCTAGGAAGCGCCCCGACTTGACGCTGGCGAACAGTCTCGTTACTGTCCTCATTGCGCCTAGGATGTATGTCCTGACAGTCGAAATATAGGTTGTGATGTTTGGTAAAGCACCCAGTGTTCGTTCTTGGGGGTACCCTTGGGCGTGGTCTCTCCAACCTGAGTAGATTGGAAACCGTTGTAGGTAATCTGATCACCTTGCCCTGCACACTTCTCGAGAGGCAAAAGTTATGTTCTGAATGCTCAATATGGATAATATATGGGAATAATGGACTACCGCGCTAGTGCCCAATCGGGGTTCTATGATGAGCGTTCCAGTGTCTGCCACCCCGCATAAAGTGCTTTGCGTCTTATGGGTGCTCTTGGTCAAGATTTCGGTGCCAACCAAAAAGCCGAAGCAGATCATAGCACCTGGAAGCTTGGCTTGTCGTTGTTTTAAAACTGATCGTAGCAGAGAGCTTCTTCGCGATCAGGGCCGGGGGTTGTCAATTGTCCATCGTAACCCAGATTTGGAAGCTATTCAAATTCGGACATAACCATTTGATCCAACGCTTTTGCCCAGGGCAAGCGAGAAATGTGAAGTTGACGAATCGATGCCTACTTTAATTCATCGCGACTGATGAACATCTACGATAGCCCATCCTTATGCGAAACGACATTTGCAGACTGCGCTGAGTGCACCTTATATACTGTCCTTTACCCTCTCCAGCACCCAGCCATTATTCATGTACACCTCCCATTTTAGCAACATCCATACCAGACTCCCAGTAGCTACGCACAGTGGCCCAACAAGCCCTTTACCCATCTTCGCCGTCCCGAACACCAGCCACTCGCTAGCAAAGTGGGCCAGTGCGATCACATACGTCCAGAGTGCTAACTGGTATATCAACGGATCGCTGATGTTATAAGCGGCGTATAGACGGATCACGGAGGAGAGGAAGGTCCAGGTGCCGAAGGTACGGGACGAAAGGGGATTAACAGCTTCCGCGCTGTAAACACGCTCCGTAAAGTGGGTGGTCAGGTAGGCTTGGACGCAATTGGCAGAGGAGAGAGTAGAGACCTAATGTTGATGCAAGATCAGTAAGGACTAACAAGACGAATGTGCGGCGAGAGGTGAGAGGCAGACGATGAGCAGCCACACTGGCAAAAGGCCTGCCTGTGTCTGGGGAAGATAGTCCATCATCTAAGAGCGAGTTGAAAAACCGGTCATACTGTCAATTTAATGTAGAAGTACCACACAAGATGCAGGGCAAGAGCTGCAAGCCAGGAACAGGTCTAGCGCCAAGCTAGCCTCTTGTAGCTCGAGTTGCCGACGGGAGTTCCACCTCTTAAACAGCTATTAATCGTTCGAATTCAGGGCTCAATGGCTACCAGATGGCCACCAGCGGTCAGACCGGGACTGTTGCGAGTACGACACAACCATACAGATCATGAACTGAGGCATCTGCACCATCTACCAAAAAAACCAAGCACGCCGGTCCTGAGAGGCGTCTCTTGCCGACTCTACAAAAGCGCCCGCTATGCCTCGACTTCACCCAAAACCGCATTCACAGCAGCGTACCCGGTTACGCGAACGAAGAACTTTATTTTTGGGACGACAATTGGCGTAGTCCTAGTTTTCGGTTATCTATACGTCACTGACACCAGAGCTGGCAAGTCTACTGTCTGCGAGCACCTCAACAGCTACACAAGGCTGCAAACTGACATATCACATTCAGGAATCCACCAATGGCTCGTGGTTCCTTCACTAAAGCGCTTTTACCCTGACGCTGAAGATGCTCATGAGGCGGGCAATCAAGCCCTGAAGGCCTTATATCAATTCGGTCTTCATCCCCGTGAAAGAGATGATCCAGACAAAGCAGGGGATCTTGAAGTCGAGGTGGGGATATCTACCTGTGCGGTCTCGAGAAAGACTAAGTGTACTAGGTGTTTGGTCACATGCTCAAAAATCCAATTGGCACATCAGCAGGCATCGACAAGCATGCCGAGATCCCAGACCCATTGCTAGCGCTTGGCCCAGCAATTATTGAGATTGGCGGAACTACTCCGTATCCTCAAGATGGCAACCCCAAGCCTCGAGGTGAGGGTCACCATGGTCCAGTTCTAGGCCTAGTCTAATCATGTCTGAGTGTTCCGCCTACCCTCGCAAAAAGCGTTGATCAATCGCTATGGCCTTAACTCTGAAGGCAAAGACGCTGTAGCTATGCGTTTGCGGCAGCGAGTACGAGAGTTTGCGTATGCACATGGGTTCGGCATTGATGAGGTTGCGGAACAGAGGGTACTGGATGGCGAAGCTGGCGTACCGCCCGGGTCGCTAACGGAAGGGAAATTATTGGCTGTCCAGGTGGCGAAGAACAAGTTCACCCCAGACGATGATCTTGAGGCGGTCAAGAGCGATTATGTATCTTGCGTCGAGACACTGGCAAGATATGCAGATATCATCGTCGTCAATGGTATGTCTAGTGAGAGCTCGGTAAGATTTGGCTCCTATCGCTGACGCCGATCTTCAAGTATCAAGCCCGAATACCCCAGGCCTCCGAGGTCTGCAACACGTAGACAGATTGACCAACATACTTACCGGCGTCGTTGCAGCCGCTAAGAACGCCAATCGCAAACAAAACCCAGCCATAATGGTCAAAGTCAGCCCAGACGAAGACGGCGACTCGCAAGTCGCAGGCATCTGCGAAGCCATCAAACAATCAGGCTGCGCAGGTGTCATCGTGAGTAACACCACCCTCAGGAGACCGGATCCGCTGCCTGCAGGGTATATGCTTCCAGAACGGGAGGCAGCTCTCATGCTAGAACAAGGAGGGTACTCTGGCCCTCAGCTCTTTAAAAGGACAGTCGCGCTTGTCAAGAGATATCGAACGATACTCGACGAAGATGATGCACCAGCCCCACCAAGCCTAGAACATCCTCCATCCTCTCAACCGAGCGATCCCAAAATTGTACCTAAAAACATGGACATCGAAGTCGCCTCTCAAATCCGAGCTACCACCGAGCGAGACACCGCACACCTCAAACCTTCCACACCCTCTCAAGACACCTCATCCAAGTCCCAACCCCTACTCCGTCTCCCAGAGCGCAACAGCCCTTCCTCACCATCCCCATCTTCCTCATTGTCTCATCCAGCTACCCCTCCAGACCGCCCACCTGCCCTCTCATCCTCCTCTCATATCAATCAATTACCCTCTCCCCCTCCTTCGTCTTCCCCTGCACGCACATCCTCATCTTCGCCTTCCTCATCGTCCTCCGCTCCCGCCGATACAGTCTCGGGTCCCACTGCTGTTACCGCTTCGACTAGTGCAAAACCGAGGACAGTGATCTTCGCCTCAGGCGGCATCACAAACGGGCGGCAGGCGCTGGAGGTGTTGGAAGCGGGGGCTAGTGTGGCAATGGTGTATACGGCGCTGGTATTTGGGGGAGTGGGGACCATCTCGAGGGTCAAAGAGGAACTAAGGGAAGAGATGAAGAAAAGAGGAAGTGAGAAGGGGTAACGATCATCCATCTGCAGAAAGGAGATGGGTCGGTGAGGACAAAGGGTGATCGAAACGGGGAAGGTGTACATATGGGCTTCGAATGGGGAACTCATGATCGTCATGGAACGGTGAAGGTTCTATGTGCACATGTGGATTGACGGCTCCCAGTCTAAGAGCATGATGATTCATCCAGTCAGAACTGGGATCTCCAAGCCAGAGGGAAGACGCATCATGGCATGACCGCTCCTTACGCTTCAAGACACCTCCCTCCCCTCCCCTCCCTCCCTTCCCAACCACAACTTCTCAACCAGCTACCAACCATCTCTCTCCCCTTCATCAACAGCTATTCTCAAGAGCGCGAATCCCCTTCCCCTGGGTGCTTAACATGTTGTGCTGTGTTCGGGAATCATTCCTGGATGGCGTGTTCAGTGAGTCGAGTAATCGAGGAGTTAAGGGGCTAAAAGAGTTAAGGAGTCCAACGCGTCAGGGAGTCAAGCTGTCAAGTTATCAAACCGCTACATCGTCAAAATCGTCATATTACTCAGTTTGTTCATTCGTCAAACCAGTCCGTCGCTGACCCGTCAATCCACCAACTCGAAATTCCGACCGTGTCCCAAATATTAATCTATCGGAGTCCAGGTACAAACCTACATCAGTACAACCACCAACTCCCAAGAACTTCTTTCTCCCGATTCTTTGCTGTTCTCGATATCTATCACTTGCCCGTATACACTTGGGAGAGAGGATCCCCCTCCGGCGAAGCGTCAGCACACGACTATGGGAGACGCTCATCATCAGTCCTCAAAAGTCTGGCCCCCAGGAGGATAATCCCTGATGTACTTTAGCCAACAGCGCTGCTTCCTTGCCATTCCCCATCCGGAACTTCGATACAAGTTGAAGTGGCGCCACCTCGGAGTCGCAAAGCAGCGACGCTTCTGGTGCTCGGGAGAGCAGATTTTCGCATCAAGTGCGTGAAAGTCGTTAATCTGACAGTTTGTCGATTGACAAATCCGTCGATCTATCTCTCGATCTGTGACTTCGTGTATATTCCAAGCAGATAGAGCCTAGAAATCCAGGATTCTTTATGGTAATTTGACGATTCGAAACCCCTGTGTAGCACGGCGCATGAAAAGGGCTGATGATCCAACCGCCTCCATCAGTGGTGGCTTTGATTGCTTCTAAGATAGCCTACTGCCGAGTACACCGGAACAAAACAACAAATGCGAAGACCACCTCCAAACCAGCCAACGCCCGACCCTCCCATCCAATGATCCTCCCTCCCACAACGCCAACCCCCATAACCCAAAACGCCCCATCTAGACCCCCCTCCGCCTTGGCGAGCTCTCTCCAAACACCCGTCCTCTCGGCGGGAACCTCTCCCTCAACAACCTTTCCTGCTCATCCTCCCCCATCCCTGCCAAACCTCCCCGGTCCCCACCGCTCCCACCTCCAGCCTCATCCCTATCCTCCGCAGCTTCAAAAGCATCGCTCAACTCAATCAGATCGCCTTCCAGCACCCTTTCGCCCCTCCCAGGCGGCTGCACGCTTTCCTTCGCTTTACTAGCCATCTTCCTTACCCAGCCCTCTATGGCGCCGCCCACGTTCTCAATGCCGGTCGAGGAGTTCGAGTGCGTGGACTCGAAGGAAGAGCGTGGAGCGACGTTCGGGAGGTGGGCTGCGAAGAGCTTGTTCAGCCCGTCCTGCGCGGGGCCCGGGCTGCGGACGTCGCGGCCGAGGGTGCCGACGCCGCCGGGGCCTTGGAGGCGGTCGATGAAGGAGGTGGAGCTGGAGTGTGAGTTGTCGGTGCGTCGGGAGCGGGAAAAATCTCTAGGCTCGATGCTGGGGCGCGGGAGATCGAGGGATAGGGAGGGGGTGGAGAGGGGGGAGAAGGTGAGGGATTTTCGGCGGCTGCGGGGAAAGAAACCGAGGCTGCGGCGGGAGAGGCGGGCGATTTCGATGGGGTGGGGGAAGTTGTGGAGGGAGACCCAGGAGGA
>JAABUS010000852.1_pt1 | contig 72480 bp, 72 predicted proteins | sample 5560161 | NCBI WGS metagenome assembly JAABUS01 (sample SAMN10711885, study PRJNA513376) | rock metagenome | isolation source: Antarctica rocks | place: Antarctica: Victoria Land, Trio Nunatak nord | collected 2016-01-04
GCCGGCTCCACCACGTGCGGCACGTAACGGGTGCCGGTCGCCTGGTCGAACCAGTCCAGCTTCTCACCGGAATGCTCGGCGTGGCGGGCGAGGTCGAAGTCGGTGCGCTGGGCGATGCCCTCGAGCTCGTCCCACCCCCACGGGAACAGGAACTCCACGTCGGAGGTGCCCGAGGAGTAGTGGCTGAGCTCGTCGGCGTCGTGGGGGCGGAGCCGGAGCTGGTGCTCGGGGATGCCGTGCGCGACGTACCAGGCGAAGCGCTCGGCGCACCAGTACTCGTACCAGCGGGGGCCATCGCCCGGGGGCACGAAGTACTCCATCTCCATCTGCTCGAACTCCCGGGTGCGGAACACGAAGTTCCCGGGCGTGATCTCGTTGCGGAACGACTTCCCGATCTGGGCGATCCCGAAGGGGGGCCGCTTGCGGCTGGTGTTCACCACGTTGGCGAAGTTCACGAAGATGCCCTGGGCCGTCTCGGGCCGCAGGTACGCGACCGAGGCGTCGTCCTCCACCGGGCCGGCGTGGGTCTTGAACATGAGGTTGAACTGGCGGGGCTCGGTGAAGCTGCCCCGGGTGCCGCAGGTGGGGCACACGTCGGGGTCGTCCAGCTTGTCCTGGCGGTGCCGGGCGCCGCAGTGCCGGCAGTCCACGAGCGGGTCCGAGAACGTGGCCAAGTGGCCGGACGCCTCCCAAACCGCCGGTGGAGAGAGGATGGCGGCGTCGAGGCCCACGACGTCGTCGCGGAGCTGCACCATCGACCGCCACCACGCGTCCTTCACGTTCCGCAGCAGCAGCACCCCAATGGGCCCGTAGTCATAGGTCGACCGGAACCCGCCGTAGATCTCGGCCGATGGGAAGACGAAGCCGCGCCGCTTGCTGAGGTTGACGATCTTCTCGAAGAGGGCGGGATCCGGCGAGGGCTCCGACATGCGCGGGAGCGTAGTGGTGGCCCTCGCCGGCTCCGAGCGGGTTCGCGACCGCCCGCGGCCCCGTCCGTCAGTCGACGAGAGGCACGCCGTTGGCGTCGGTGTTGATGTTGCCCGTGAGGATCATGACCCCCTCGATCAGGCCCCACAGGCCACCGATGCCGCAGGTCACGAGGCTCACGACGATCTGGATGACGCCCTTCTTGGAGTCGCCCAGGTAGAAGCTGTGGACGCCCCAGGCCCCCAGGAAGATCCCGAGCAGCCCGGCGACCATCTTCTGCTTCGGCTGGTAGCCAGGAGGCACGCCGGGATAGGCCATCGGCGGCGCCGAGGTGGCGTAGGGGTCGCCGTAGCCGGCCGCCGGTGGCGGCGCGGCGTAGTCGGCCGCCGGTGGCGGCGCGGCGTAGTCGGTCTGCGCCCACTCGCCGGCCGGGGCGTCACCCATCGTCGGCGGGGGCGGCGCATCCCAGGTCGGGGCCGACTCACCCGCATCCGGCGGCGGGGGTGCGTCCCAGGATGGGGGTGGCGCGCCCGCGTCCGGTGGCGGGGGCGGCATGTTCGAGGGGTCGTTGCCAGGGGTCTGGTCGCTCATGTCTGCTCCTCCGTGTGGAGGTCACAGTGTGGCCCACCGGCCGACCCGGCGCCGCCAACAGTCCTTCAACGGCGGGCCATTGGTTCACCGCCGGGCGCCGGCGGAGGGTTCTGGGAAGCCTTTTCCCCGCCGAACGACGAATTCGCTGCCAAGAACGGTTGTGCCCGGCCGGCGCCGGCTGTCAGCCGCGGTCGAGGAGGCCGACCGATCGCAGGCGGCGCTCGAGGTGGTGCTCGAGGGCGCGGACGGCGAGGTGGTCGAGCTCGGCGGTCACCGCCGAGGCCGGCTCCTCCAACACCCCCGCCACCCGGCCGGCCAGGATGCGCTGCAGCAGGTCCAGGGCACCGGCGCTCAACGCCACACCGCGCCGGTCGGCCCGGCACAGCACGCCCCCCTCACCGACGTCGATGGCCACCAGGTCCTCGGTGGCGCCGCACGCCACGCAGGCGTCGACCCGCGGCTCGAAGCCCTCGAGCGCCAGGACCCTCCAGAAGAACGCGGCCGCCACCAGCGGGCTGTCGCTGGCCGCCAGCGATCGCAGCGCGCCCAGCAGCATGCGGTAGAGGCGGGGGTTCGGCTCGCGCTCCAACGACAGCTGGTCGGCCGCCTCCAACATGGTGACCGACCGGGCGAAGCGGTCGAGGTCGACCCTCAGGTCCCGGAAGTGGTCGACGCTCTCGGCCTGGGTGACGATGTCGAGCTCGCGGCCCTCATAGAGCTGGAGGGCCACGTGGCTGGGTGCTTCCAGCCGCGCCCCGAACCGGCTCTTGGTCTTGCGCACGCCCTTGGCCACCGCCCGCACCTTGCCGCGGTGCTCGGTGACGAAGGTGACGATCCGGTCGGCCTCGCCCAGCTTGTGGGTGCGCAGCACGATGCCGTGGTCGCGGTAGAGCACCGTCAGCCGGTCACGAGCCGACGCCCCCGAACCGGCGTTCGCGGGCCTGGTACTCCCGGATGGCGTCGACGAGGTGCTCACGGCGGAAGTCCGGCCACAGCACGTCGAGGAAGACGATCTCGCTGTAGGCCAGCTCCCAGAGCAAGAAGTTGGAGATGCGGAACTCACCCGACGTGCGGATCATCAGGTCGGGGTCGGGCATGTCGGGGTGGTAGAGGTGGCGGCGGATGGCCTTCTCGTCGACCTTGTCGGCGGCCACCCCCTCGGCCATCAGGCTGCGCACGGCGTCCACGATCTCGGCCCGACCGCCGTAGTTGAAGGCGATGGTGAGGGTCATGCCCCGGTTGTCGCGGGTGAGGTCGGCGGCCCAGTCCATGCGTCGCAGCACCCCGCGCGGCACCCTCCAGTCGCGGCGGCCGGCGAAGTCGATGCGCACGTCGCGGGCGTGGAGGTCCTCGGCGTGGCGCTCGAGGATGCCCTTGTTGAAGCCCATGAGGTAGCGGACCTCGTCGGGCGGGCGGCGCCAGTTCTCGGTGCTGAAGGCGTAGACGGTGAACCACTTCACGCCGACCTCGATGGCCCCCTCGACCGTGTCGAACAGGGCCTTCTCGCCGGCGGCGTGGCCCTCGGTGCGGCGCAGGCCCCGCTGCTGGGCCCACCGGCCGTTGCCGTCCATGACGACCGCCACGTGCCGAGGGATGCGCTCGGGGTCGAGGGCGGGGGCCACCACCGCAGCAACCTACCTGTCGGGGGGTCGGCGCCGATCGCATCGCGCGCCCCCCGGCACGGCGGGCTAGGAAGCGGGCATGGACCGCCTCCGCGCCCTCGGGAAGCGCTGGCCGTGGCTAGGCCGGGCCCTCGACGTGCACCAGCGGGTGGGCGAGGTGAACGGCGGGCCGGTGGCGTCCAGCGTCACCCTCACCGTGTTCGTCTCGCTCTTCCCTCTCCTGCTGGTGGCGGCGGCGGTGGTGGGGTTCCTCGCCGCCGGTGACCCCAACGTCCCCGGGCGCATCATCGACGCCCTCTCCCTCCAGGACGAGGCGGCCAGGACGGTGCGGACCGCCGTGCGCACCGCTCAGGACAGCCGACAGGCCGCCTCGGTCCTCGGCCTGGCCGGCCTGATGTGGTCGGGTCTCGGGGTCACCAACGCCCTCGCTCTCGCCGTGCAGACCCCTTGGCAGCAGAAGGCGGCCGGGCTGCGCACCCGCCTCGACGGGCTGCTCTGGCTGCTGGGCGGCGTGGTCCCCTTCGGAGGCTCCGTCGCCCTGAGCGCCGCCATCAACTTCCTGCCCGACGCCGTGCCCAAGGTGCTGACGTCGTTCGGCCTCGTGATCGCCGGCCTCGTCGTCGATTTCGGGTTCTTCCTGTGGACGTTCTGGATGCTGGGCGACCGGCGGGTGGGGTGGCGGGCGCTCGTGCCCGGCGCCGTGCTCGGGGCCATCGGCTTCGAGGTGCTGAAGCTGGTGGGTACCGTCGTGGTGCCGAACCTGGTGGCGAGGTCGTCGGCGCTGTACGGCCCCCTCGGCGTGGTGTTCGCCATCCTCGCCTGGCTGGCCCTCTTCGCACGGCTCCTCGTGTACGCATCCACCCTGAACGCGGTGCTGCACGAACGCCGGTCGGGCACCGTGACCCTGGAGATCAAGGCCCCCCGGATCGACCCCTCGGTCCCGGTGGAGGCCGACCGCGGCGGCGCCGTCGTCCGCCGCCCGACCTCGGCGCCAGACTGAGGTATGGCTCGAGGCTGCGCAGCCGCCAGACGGAGCAGCGGGGATCAGAGAGCCGGATCCGCGGAGCGGGGCCCGCCAGGCGGCGGGCCAGACTGACCCGGTGAGCTCGCCTGAGGTCGTGGCCGCCCTGGCCCGGGTGACGGGCGCGCTGCCCGGAGGCGGCGAGGCGAGGCCGGGGCAGGTGGAGATGGCCGAGGCGGTGGCCGCCGCCGTGACCGACAAGCGCCACCTGGTGGTCCAGGCCGGCACCGGCACCGGCAAGTCACTCGCCTACCTCGTCCCCGCCGTGCTGTCGGGCCGGCGAACGGTCGTGGCCACCGCCACCAAGGCGCTCCAGGACCAGTTGGCGGGCAAGGACCTCCCGTTCCTGGCCGAGCACCTTGGCTCCCCGTTCGCCTTCTCCGTGCTCAAGGGCCGGGCGAACTACATCTGCCTCCAGCGCATCGCCGAGATCGAGGCCGCCGGGGGTGCCGATCAACTAGCCCTCGACGGCCTGGCCGAGCGGGCGCCGGCCGAGGAGCTCCGCCGGCTGCGGGCCTTCGCCGCCACGAGCGAGGTCGGCGACCGGGCGGAGCTCGACTTCGAGCCGTCTTCCAGCGGATGGGCGGCGGTCAGCGTGGCCGCCCGGGAGTGCCCGGGCGCGAGCCGTTGCCCATCGGGTGAGCGCTGCTTCGCCGAGCGGGCGCGGCAGGCGGCCGAGGAGGCCGACGTGGTGGTCGTCAACACCCACCTCTACGGCCTGCACCTCGAGAGCGGTGGAGCCGTACTGCCCGAGCACGACGTGGTGGTGATCGACGAGGCCCACCAGTTGGAGGACACCATCTCGTCCACCTTCGGGCTCGAGCTCGGCGAGGCCCGGTTCGCCGGCCTGGCGCGGGTCGTCGGCGCGATCATCGACGACCCGAAGCTGCTGGCGGAGCTCGAAGCCAGCGGATCCGGGCTCACCACCGCGCTGGCCGACCACGTCGGGCGGCGGCTCCGGGGGGCCCTCGAGCCCGAGATCGCCGAGGCCCTCGCGCTGGCCCGGGAGCGGCTCGAGCGGGTGCGGGCCGCGTTGGGCGCGATCGATGACGATCGCGCCGGCCCCGACGTCGCCGCCCGCAAGCAGCGGGCGGTCAAGCTGACCGGCTACGTCACCGCCGTCGTCGACGCTGCCGTGTCGGTGCCATCCACGGCGGTCGCCTGGGTGGAGGGCCCGGACCACGCCCCCGTGCTGAAGGTGGCGCCCGTCGACGTGGCCGAGGTGCTGCACGAGCTGCTGTGGTCGCGCACCACGGCGGTGCTGACCAGCGCCACCCTCCCCCCGTCCCTGCCGGCCCGGCTCGGCCTGGAGGCGGGCGCCTTCACCAGCCTGGACGTTGGCAGCCCGTTCGACTTCGAGGCCCACGCCCTCCTCTACTGCGCCGCCCACCTCCCCGACCCACGCACCGCCGCCTACGAGCCGGCCATGCACGACGAGCTCGAGGCGCTGATCAGGGCCGCCGGTGGCCGCACCCTCGCCCTGTTCACGAGCTGGCGGGCCATGGACGCCGCGCTGGAGGCCCTCCGGGACCGGCTGCCGTGGCCGGTGCTCGGCCAGCGCGACCTGCCCAAGCCGGCGCTGGTGGAGCGGTTCACAGCCGACGAGCACACCAGCCTGTTCGCCACGATGGGGTTCTGGCAGGGCGTCGACGTACCCGGCCGGTCGCTGTCGCTCGTGACCATCGACCGCATCCCGTTCCCCCGGCCCGACGAGCCACTGCTCCAGGCCCGACGGGAGCGGGCCCGGGCCGACGCCTTCCGGCTGGTCGACCTGCCCCGGGCCGTCACCCTCCTGGCCCAGGGGGCCGGGCGGCTCATCCGCTCGGCCGACGACCGCGGCGCGGTGGCCGTCCTGGACCCCAGGCTGGCCACCAACGCCCGCTACCGCTGGGACATCGTGCGGGCCCTGCCCCCGATGCGGCGCACCCGGGACCGGGCCGACGCCGAGGCCTTCCTCCGCTCCTTGAGGGAAGCGCCGCCGATACCGTGACGTGAGTGGCCCGGATCGACCAGCGCGACCCCCGGAACGCCGCCGGCGAGTGGTTCGTGGACCGGCGCTGCATCGACTGCGACACGTGCCGGGAGCTGGCGCCCGCAGTGTTCGCCGACGTGGGGGACCAGTCCGTGGTTGGCCGCCAACCCACTACCGGGCACGACGAGCGGGCCGCCTGGCTGGCCGCGGTGGCTTGCCCCACCGCCTCGATCGGCACGGTGCCCCGCCGGGACCGGCCCGAGGGCCTGTTCCCGCATCGCCTCGACGACGGAGTGCACCTGTGCGGCTGGAACAGCGAGGACTCCTTCGGCGCCGACAGCTACCTCGTCAGCCGCCCCGACGGAAACCTGCTCGTGGACTCGCCCCGGTTCACACGCTTCCTCGCCTCACCGATCGACGACCTCGGCGGCATCGCCCACGTCCTGCTGACCCACCGCGACGACGTGGCCGACGCCGCCCGCTGGGCCGACCGCTACGGCGCCCGCGTCTGGATCCACCCCGACGACCGCGGGGCCGCCCCCTTCGCCACCGACCTCCTCCACCAGACCGATCCCACCGCCATCGCCCCCGGCGTGGTCGCCGTGCCGGTGCCGGGCCACTCCCGGGGCTCGGCCGTGTTCGCGGTGGACGACCGCTGGCTCTTCTCCGGCGACTCGCTGTCGTGGAACCGCCGCACCGACGACCTCCACGCCTTCCGGGACGCCTGCTGGTACTCCTGGGCCCACCAGACCCGTTCCCTCGAGCGGCTGGCCACCATGGTGCGCTTCGAGTGGGTGATGCCCGGCCACGGCGGCAGGGCCCGTCGGCCGGCCGACGAGATGCACGACCGGCTGGTCGCCCTCGTGGCCCGGATGCGCACCGCCGCCTGAGGTCGGGCGCACGGGCCGGCGTTCCCCGAAATGGTCAGTAGCCGAGGCGCTCCAGCGACTGGGGCCGGCGCTGCCAGTCCTTGTCGACCTTGACGAACAGCTCCAGGTAGGCGCCCTCGGGCAGCTGGGCCCGCACCGCGGTGCCGACCGTCTTGAGCACGCTCCCGCCCCGCCCGATCACGATCCCCTTCTGGGACTCCCGCTCGACGAGGATCTCGCAGCGCACCCGGGGCCATTCCCACTCGGTCACCCGGGTGGCCACCGAGTGGGGCACCTCCTCCCGGACGACGGCCAGGAGCTGCTCGCGCACCAGCTCGGCCACCCAGAACGCCTCGGCCACGTCGGTGACCACTCCCTCGGGGTAGAGGCGCGGACCGTCGGGCAGGCGGGCGACGAGGGCATCGACCAGGGCGCCCACCCCCTCCCCCGTCCGAGCGGACACCGGGAAGTACTGCGAGAGGTCGAGCGCGGCCGCCGCCGCCAGCTGGCCGAGCACCTCGGTGGGCGAGGCGACGTCGACCTTGTTGACCACCACCACCGCGTCGGGCGGCACCCGGGCCGCGACCCAGCGATCGCCCCGCCCGAGGGGGGCGGTGGCGTCGAGCACCAGGCACACCACGTCGACGCCGCCGATGGCGTCCTCGGCGGTGGCGTTGAGCCGCTCGCCCAGCGTGGTCCGGGGCTTGTGGATCCCGGGGGTGTCGACGAACACGAGCTGGGCGTCGGGCCGGTCGAGGACGCCGCGCACCTGGGTGCGGGTGGTCTGGGGCTTGTCCGAAACGATCGATACCTTCGTGCCGAGCACGGAGTTCAAGAGGGTGGACTTGCCGACGTTGGGCCGGCCCACCAGGGTCGCGAAGCCCGATCTCACGGTCGGTCCCCGGCGCGCACCGCGCTGCTGCCGCTGCCGGCGTCACCGTCCCGTCGGGTGATCCGCACCCGGCTGATGCGCCGCCCCAGCACCTTGTCGGCCTTGAGCCGGAACCCGTCGACGTCGACGCTGTCGCCCTCCACCGCCACCTTCCCCAACATGGAGAAGAGGAGGCCCCCGACGGTGTCCCACTCGCCCTCGGGGAGGGCACCGTCGAGCACCTCGTTGGCCTCGTCGATGGGCAGACGCCCGTTGACCCTCAGGTCGCCGCCCGGGAGCGGTTCGATGCGAGGGTCCTCCACGTCGTACTCGTCGACGATCTCGCCCACCAGCTCCTCGATGAGGTCCTCGAGGGTCACCAGCCCGGCGGTGCCGCCGTACTCGTCGATCACGATCGCCATGTGGAACTGCTCGGCCTGCATCTCCCGCAGCAGCTCGGCCACCCGCTTCGTCTCCGGCACCGGGTGCGCCTCGCGCATGAGCGACGCCACCGCCGCCTCCTCGTGGTCGTCGCGCTCGGCCCGCATCAGGTCCTTGGCGTAGACGACGCCGACGACGTCGTCGATGCCGTCCCCGCACACCGGCACGCGGCTGTAGCCGTTGAGCAGCACCACCTCCATCACGTCGGCCACCCGGAAGGCGGTGCCGACGGTGACCATGTCGGTGCGGGGGACCATCACCTCCCGCACGATGGTGTCGCCGAACTCGATGATCTGCTGGATGAGCGCCCGCTCCTCGGGCTCGATGGACTCGGCCTCGGCGGCCTCGTCGGCCAGGGCCAGGAGCTCCTCCTCGGACACGAACGGGCCGCGCTTCAGTCCCTTGCCCGGCAGCAGCACGTTGGTGAGGCCGATGAGCCCCCGCGACATCCACCTCAGCGGCCAGAGGCGGGTCAGGCCACGGACCGGTCCCGCGGTGAGGAGGGCGGCCTGCTCGCTGTGCTGGACGGCCCACGTCTTCGGTGCCGCCTCGGCCAGCACGAACACCACGACCACGTTGACCACGAGCGCGACGATCACCCCGGCCCCGCCGAAGAGCCGATCGGCGAGGAGGGTGGTGAGCGCGGTCTGCGCCGTCTGCACGACGAGCACCACCAGGAGCAGGGGGTTGATGAACGTCTCGGGCCGGGATATCAGCCGCACCAGGCTGGAGCTGCCCCGGCGGCCCAGCTCCTGGAGGCCGAGCGCCTTGGACCGGCTCATGCGGGTGAGGCCGGTCTCGGCCGCCGCGAGGACGACCAGCACGGCGAACAGGACGACCACCACTCCGGCCATGACCACGTCGACCGAGGTGACCTTCAGGGCGAGCACGAGCGGGTGCGGGGTCACGGTGGTGGGGAGGCCCAGGGGTCGCGTGCGAGCGGCCCGTGGAAGCGGTCCAGGAGCTCACGTTCACGCTGGCGCATGGCGGCCGTGTCGGCGGTGTCGGCGTGGTCCATGCCGAGCACGTGCAGGATGCCGTGAACCACGAGCAGGGCCAGCTCGTCCTCGTAGGTCCCGGCGTGGCCGGGGGCGTTGGCCGCCGCCACCGCCGGGCAGATGACGACGTCGCCGAGCAGGAGCGGCGCCTCGTCGGCCCCCACCGGGGACCGATCCGGCCCGGTGGTGCTGGCGTCGGGCCACCGGCCGAGCTCGACCACGTCGTCGTCGATCGGAAAGGACAGCACGTCGGTGGGACCGGTCCCGTCCAGGAAGCGCTCGTGAAGTCCGGCCATCACGTCGGACGCGACGAACAGCATCGACAGCTCGGCTTCGCCCCGCACCCCGAGCGCGCCGACGACCTGCTGGGCCAGGCGGGACCACCTGGTCACGTCGACGGGCTGTTCGTCCTGCTCGTCGGCGACGAAGACCTCGAGGGAGCCGTCGGCGGGGGCGTGCCGCCGTCGGCGGGCGGGGGACGGGCCCGGCGTCACCGGGGCTCGGGCGAAGAGGGCGCAGACGACCGCCCCGGCGCCGGCTCCGGTGGTGGGACCCGTTCGTAGGCGTCGACGATGTCCTGCACGATTCGGTGGCGGACCACGTCACCGCTGGTGAGGTGCACCCACGCCAGGCCGTCGATGCCCTCGAGCACCCGCTCGAGCCCCCCGAGGCCGCTCCGGCCGCCGGCGACGTCGACCTGGGTGGTGTCGCCGGTGACCACCGCCTTCGATCCGAAGCCGATGCGGGTCAGGAACATCTTCATCTGCTCGGGGGTGGTGTTCTGGGCCTCGTCGAGGATGATGAAGCTCGAGTTGAGGGTGCGTCCGCGCATGAACGCCAGCGGCGCCACCTCGACGGAGCCCCGGTCGAGCAGCCGCTGCACGCCGTCGGGCTCCACCATGTCGTACAGGGCGTCGTAGAGGGGGCGCAGGTACGGGTCGACCTTGGCCATGAGGTCGCCGGGCAGGAAGCCGAGGCGCTCCCCCGCCTCCACCGCCGGGCGGGTGAGGATGATCCGGTCGACCTCCTTCGCCTGGAGGGCCTGCACGGCCATGGCCACCGCCAGCCAGCTCTTGCCGGTGCCGGCCGGTCCGGTGCCGAAGGTGATCACGTTGGCGGCGATGGCGTCCACGTAGCGCTTCTGCCCGCTCGACTTCGGGCGCACGGTGCGGCCCTTGGTCGAGCGGAGGACCTCGGTGGCGAGCACCTCGGCCGGGCGCTCGTCGGCCTTCACCATGTCGATGGTGCGGCGCACCACGGCCGGTTCCAGCCGGTGCCCCTGCTGGAGCAGCACGACCAGGTCCTCGAAGAGCCGGCCGACCTGCTCGGCCGCACCGCCGTCGACGGCGATCTCGTTGCCGCGCACGTGGATGGCGACATCGCCGAAGGCGTCCTCGACCAACCGGAGCAGCTCGTCACGGGACCCGAGCAGCGGCACCATCAGGTGGTTGCCGGGCACGCGGATCTTCACCGACGTCGTCGCCACGAGCCCCGTTTCGTCCCGGTCATCACCGCGAGCCTAACGGTGGCCGTGCCTTCGGGCGATCGCCTCCGGCGCTCGCGTGGCGGCAGCTCGCTGCGCGCTCGCCACGCCGCCGACCGCCGGAACGCGCCATACCATCCTTCTGGTGGACGAGCTGCACGGCGACGGTGGGCTGGACGAAGCCGCCGGCGACGACCTCGTCGGCGAGCTCACCCGGTGGCTGGCCGACACCCGGGCCGACGCCGCCGCCGCCTCCAGGGCCCGGGAGCGCTGGCTGCGCCAGCAGGCCGAGGAGGAAGCCCTGTTCGCGGGGATCCTCCTCGACCTGGCCGAGCGGGCCGTGGCGGTCGTCGCCCACGTGCCGGCGGGGCGGCGCCACCGGGGCGCGGTGCGGGCGGTGGCCGACGACTTCTGCGCCCTGCGCACGAGCGACGGGGGCGACGTGCTGCTCCGCTACGAGGGGCTGTCCTCGGTGCGCCCGCTCGGACCGCACCCCCCGCTGTCGGGCGACCGCCCCCAGGCCCTCGACATGGCCTTCGGCGAAGCGGTGGCTGCCCTCGTGGGCGACCGACCCCGGGTGCTCGTGGTCACCCTCGACGGCACGGTGCTGAGTGGGGACCTCCGCGCCGCCGGCCGGGACGTGCTGACCCTGCGCCTCGACGGCGACCCCCGCCCCACCGCCTACGTTCCGTTTCGCTCGGTGGCCGAGCTGACCCTCGCCCGCTGACGCTCAGGCGTCGTCGCTGCCGACGGTCTCGGGGTAGAGGTGCTCGAGGGTGCCGGGTTGGATGCGGCAGGCATCGATGAAGGTGTCGACCTCGTTCTCCTTCAGGCGGATGACCCGCCCGAAGCGGTAGGCCGGCAGCTGGCCCTCGTCGATGAACCGGTACAGCGTGCGCGGGGTGATCCCGAGCCGCCGGGCCGATTCGGCCGTGCTCAACCAGCGGGGGGCGCCTGTGGTCATCGCCGGGCAGCATACGACGTCTCTCCATCATTTTCGAGTCTTTCGACAACTTTCGGTGTCGGGTAGTCTCCTCCGGCGACAGGAACGTCGTTTGGCCGTCCGCGGCCGGGCGGTACAACCCGCCCACCCCCGCCCACCTGCAGGAGACGCCGCGTCGTGGCTGCCACGCAGACCCGCCCACCGGAGGCCCCCACCGCCCGACCGTCGGGGGGATCCTCGACCAACCGGACGGTGCGGCCGCGGCGGGGCCTGCCCGGGGGCCGAGCCGTGGTCGGCGGGTTCCTCGTGGCCGTCGCCGCGGTGGGCATCTTCGCGGCGGTGAGCGGCGCCGGTCGTGGGCCCGACACGAGCTACGTCGTGGCCGCCCGGGCCCTCCGACCGGGTGAGATCGTCACCGCCGCCGACGTCCGCCAGGTGGCCATCGAGCTTCCCTCCGAGGTGGCCCAGCGCTCCTTCCGCCAGCCCGGCCAGCTCGTGGGCGCGGTCGTGCTCGCGCCCCTAGAGGAGGGAGAGCTCATCCAGGCCAGCAGCCTCGGCGACGCCGGTGAGGACGCAGTGCCCACGGTGGCGGTCTCCATCGCCGCCGCCGACGGCTTCGACGGCGGCCTCCGCCCCGGCGACCGCGTCGACGTGTACGTCTCGTTCGGGAGCGCCATCGGCTCGAGCACCCGCCTGATCGTGCCGAACGCCACCGTCACCGACGGAAGCGTCGGCGACGGCACCGTGGGCGAAGCCGGCCAGGTCACGGTGACCCTCGCCGTCCCCGAGCCGAAGGACCGCCTCGAGCTCATCAACGGCGCCCACGCCGGCAAGCTCACCCTCGTGCGCATCACCGGCACGGGCGAGGGCGGCGTCGAGGACGACTTCGTGCCCCTGCCGGCGGAGGGCGAGACCGGAGGGCCGGCCACCACGGGCGACGAGACCGGCGGATCGGGCGGCTGATGGCGGGCGAACGCTACGTCGCCCTCGGCCTCGCCGGGGTCCGGTCGGCCTGGTTCACCGAGGTGCTGCGCTGGTCCACCGTCGGGTCCATCCCCGTCGAGTTCGTCAAGTGCATCTCAGCCGAGGAGCTGCGGGCCCGGCTGGCTTCGGGTCGACCGTTCTCGGTGGTGCTGATCGACGCCGGCACCGGCGCCGTGGACCGCGACCTGCTCGACCTGGCGTCCGCCCACGAGGTGTCCGTGGTGGTCGTCGACGACGGTCGCAGCACCCGGGACTGGATGGCCATCGGCGTGCGGGGCGTGCTGCCGGCGACGTTCAACCGGGACCAGCTGCTCGAGACGTTGGAGCACACCAGCCGCATGATCGGCGGGGCCACCGCCCTCCCCGTCGAGGACCCGGGTGACGTCCCCGCCGCCGCCGCCCGCCGCGGCCGGCTGGTGGCCGTGACCGGGCCCGGAGGCACGGGCGCGTCCACGGCGGCGATCGCTCTCGCCCAGGCGTTCGGCGACGACCCCGCCCTCGGCGGACAGGTGGCGCTGGCCGACCTGCGCCTCTCGGCCGACCTGGCCATGCTCCACGACGCCCGCGACGTCGTGCCGGGCGTGCAGGAGCTGGTGGAGGCCCACCGCTCGGCCCGGCCGGCGCTCGAGCAGGTGCGCTCGCTCACGTTCCACGTGGTGAACCGGCGTTACCACCTCCTCCTCGGCCTCCGCCGCCACCGCGACTGGACGGTCCTGCGGCCCCGTTCGTTCGAGGCGGCCGTGGAGGGCCTGCGGAGGGCCTTCCCGGTGGTGGTGGCCGACATCGATGTCGACCTCGAGGGCGAGCGCGAATGCGGGTCGGTCGACGTCGAGGAGCGCAACCTGATGGCCCGCAGCATCACCGCCCGGGCCGACGCCGTCGTCGTCGTGGGCACGCCCGGGGTCAAGGGCCTCCACTCGCTGGTCCGGGTGGTCAACGAGCTCCGGGACCACAGCGTGGAACCGCAGCGGATCCTGGCCGTGGTCAACCAGGCGGGTCGCAACCAACGGGCCCGCTCCGAGCTGACCCGCAGCTTCGCCGACCTCACCGGCGCCGGTCGGGGCACCGCCCCCGTGGTCGGCCCGGTGTTCCTCCCGGAGCGCCGTGGGCTCGATGAGCTGCACCGCGACGGCGCCCGCCTCCCCTCCCAGCTCACCGGCCCACTGAGAGGCGCGGTGCGGGCCGTGCTCGACCGGGCGCCGGAGGCGGTGACGACCGCCTCCGAGCCCGTCGCCGTCGTCCCCGGCTCGCTGGGCAGCTGGGCCGACCAGGAGGCGGCCAGCTCATGATGGAGATCTCTCCGCTCGAGGAGATCGAGCGATCGGTGCTCGAGCGGGCCAAGGCCATCGCCCTCGACATGGGCGGCGCCGACGGCTCGGCCAAGCTGCGCTCGCTGGTGGAGGACGAGGTGGCCCAGTGGTCCATCGACCACAAGCGCGGGCTCCGGGCCTTCGACCTGTCGGACCCGTCGCTGGTGGTGGAGCGGGCCTACCGGAACCTCTTCGGCTACGGCCCGCTCGAACCGCTGCTCGACGACGACGACGTGTGGGAGGTGATGATCAACGCTCCCGACGCCATCTTCGTGAAGCGCCACCTGGGCGAGAGCGGCTACCACGACGAGCTCTTCCACGATGACGAGCACGTGCTGCGCACCCTCACCAAGATCCTCGACGACGCCTCGTCGGCCCACCGCAAGCTCGACCCGTCCGAGGGCCTCCAGGACGCCCAGCTCGACAACGGCGCCCGGCTCCACATCATCCACGGCGACGTCGCCCGCGGCGGCCACGTGATGGTCAACATCCGCAAGTTCACCGGGGTGGTGTTCCGCAGCCTCGACGAGCTGGTGGCCCACGACATGATGAGCCTGCAGGTGGCCGGGCTCCTGAAGGCCTGCGTGCGCTCGAAGCTGTCGATCGTCTTCGCCGGCGCCCCCGGCTCGGGCAAGACGACGATGTTGTCCTGCTGCGCCTCCGAGCTCGACCCCCGCCTGCGCGTGGTCACCGCCGAAGAGGTCTTCGAGGCCGACATCCCGCTGCCCAACGTGGCCAGCATGCAGACCCGGGCGCCCCGGCCGGACCGCCCCGCCGTCGACCTGCGCCGGCTCGTGGCCGGCTTCCTGCGCATGGCCCCGGACGTCGCCATCGTCGGCGAGGTCCGCGACAAGGAGGCGCTGCCGCTCCTGCTGACCCTCTCGTCGGGGGTCAAGGGCTTCACCACCATCCACGCCGGCTCGGCCCGCCAGGCGCTCACCCGCCTGCGGTTCATCTGCCAGCTCTCCGACAACGACCTGCCGCTGTCCGCGCTCAACAGCCTGGTGAGCGAAGCGATCGATGTGGTCGTCCACTGCGCCCGCACCGCGGTGGGCCCCCGGGTCACCGAGGTGATCGCGGTGGAGGACCTCACCAGCGGCCAGGAGGCCACGAACTTCACCGTCACCGAGCTGTTCAACCGCGACGGCCCCGACCAGCCGCTGCGCTGGACCGGCAACCTGCCGGTGCGCATGGAGCGCGCCCTGCGCGACGCCGGCTACGACGTGCGCGAGTTGCTCGACCTCGACCGCGCTCCCTCGGGGACTGCGCGGTGACCGGGCTCCTGCTGGCCGTGATCGGTGCGTACGGGGTGCACCTGCTCTACACCGCGGTGGTGCTCCGGTGGTCCGGGCTCGGCGCCGGGCCCAGGCACGAGCGGTCGGGGCGCCGGGGCGGCGGCGCGGGCGAGTGGCTCGTGCAGGCCGGGCTCGACGACGTGCGCCCGGCCGAGTTCGTGGCCGTGATGACCGTGCTGTTCATCCTCGGCGCTGCCCTCGCCTACGCCATCTTCGGCGCCTTCCTCCCGGCCCTGGCGCTCGGCGTGTTCGCCGCCACCTTCCCGGTGGCCTCCTACCGGACCCGCCGGCGCACCCGCCGCGCCATGGCCCAGGAGTCCTGGCCCCGCATGATCGAGGAGATCCGCATCCTCACCGGGAACCTCGGCCGGTCGGTGCCCCAGGCCCTCTTCGAGGTGGGACGCCGGGGGCCGGTGGAGATGCGGCCGGCCTTCGACGCCGCCCACCGCGAGTGGCTGATCTCCACCGACTTCCCCCGCACCGTCCGGGTGCTCAAGGCCCGCCTGGCCGATCCCACCGCCGACGCCACCCTCGAGACGCTGCTCGTCGCCCACGAGCTGGGCGGCACCGACCTCGACAAGCGCCTCGAAGCCCTGATCGAGGACCGCGTGCAGGACGTGCAGGGCCGCAAGGATGCCCGCGCCAAGCAGGCGGGGGTGCGCTTCGCCCGGCGGTTCGTGCTCATCGTGCCCTTGGGGATGGCCCTGGCCGGCATGTCGGTCGGCAACGGCCGGGCGGCCTACGCACGGCCACTCGGCCAGCTGGCGGTGGTGGCCGGACTTGGCCTGGTGATCCTGTGCTGGGTGTGGGCCGGTTCCATCATGCGGATCCCCGAGGAGGAGCGGGTGTTCTCCGGATGAGGACGCTGACCCTGGCCGGGATGGCCCTCTGGGTGGGCACCACGCTGGTGCTGTCGACGGTGCGCTGGTTCGCCCGGCGGCCCCTCACCGAGCGGCTCCGCCCCTACACGCCGGGCGGCATGGCCGTGGGCCACCGGGCGGGGATGCTGTCGGTGGAGACGTTCCGCGACGTGGTCGGGCCCCTCTCCCGGACCGTGGGTGACCACGCCGGGCGGCTGTTCGGGGTGAGCGAGGACCTCTCGGTCCGCCTGGCCCGCATCCACTCGCCCATGGACGTCACCGCCTTCCGCATCCGCCAGCTCGGGTGGACGGTGAGCGCGTTCGGCCTCGGCGGTCTCTTCGCGGTCGCCCTGGGCCTTCCACCGGCGGTCGGCCTGCTCTTCCTCTTCGGTGCGCCGCTGCTGGCCTTCCTCGTCCTGGAGCAGACGATCGCCCGCGCCTCGGCGTCGTGGCAGCGGCACCTGTTCCTGGAGCTGCCGGTGGTGAGCGAGCAGCTCGGCATGCTGCTCGCCGCCGGGTTCTCCCTCGGTGCCGCCCTCAACCGGGTCGCCACCCGAAGCACGGGGGCCTGCGGTCGGGATCTGGCCCGGGTGCTCAGCCGCATGCGCCAGGGGCTCGGCGAGGTGGAGGCCCTCCGGGAGTGGGCCACGCTGGCCGACATCGAGGCCGTCGACCGCCTCGTGCAGGTGCTCTCGCTCAACCGCGAGGCGGGTGACCTCGGGCGCCTCATCGCCGACGAGGCCCGCGCCATCCGCCGTGACGTCCAGCGCGAGCTCGTGGAACGGATCGAGAAACGCGGACAACAGGTGTGGATCCCGGTCACGGTGGCAACGCTGGTACCCGGAGTGATCTTCCTCGCCGTCCCCTTCATCGAGGCCATGCGCCTCTTCGCCGGAAGCTGACCGCCAACCCCCCATCCCAGGAGCCGCACCCATGCACGACCACCTGACCACCTTCGTCGGCAACCCCGCCCTGCGGGCCTACGTCGCCACCCGGGCGCTCGCCGTCACGAGCGTGCACCGGCTGCGGACCGACTCCCGCGGTGAGGGCGTGATCTCGGCGGCCATCGCCGTCTTGATCATGGCCTTCCTCGGGGCGGCCATGTGGCTGGCGTTCAAGGCCATCTTCCAGGACGCCTCCAACAAGACCAGCACCCAGGTCGGCAACATCGGCAAGTGACCGGCCCGGCCCGTCCGCTCAGCCACGTCCCGGCCCGTCGCCGGGCGGTCGAGCGCGGGCCGGAGGCCGGCGTCGGCGTCATCAGCTCGGTGGCCGGCGTCGCCGCCTTCCTGGCGTTCCTGTTCTTCGCCGTCCAGCTCCTGTTCAACCTCTACGCCACCTCGGTGGTGACGGCCAACGCCTACGACGCCGCCCGGGACGTGGCCTCGGTCCGGGTCGACCATGACGACCCCGGGTCCGTGGCCTCCGCGCAGGCCACCGCCGAGCGCCAGCTCCGGGACCGCCTCGGCAGCTACTCGGGGCGGATCACCTCGCTGGACTGGAGCCGCAGCACCGCCGACACGGTGCGCCTGAGGGTGAAGGCCGACAACCCGAACCTGCTCCTGTTCGGCACCGGGCTGCTCGGCTTCGACCGGATCGACCGGACCGTGGTGGTGCGGGTGGAGCGGTTCCAGGGATGATCGCCGTCTCCCACCACCGCTCCGCACCGGGGGCGGCGCCCGTGCCGCCCCGGGGCGAGGCCGGTGTGGCCGGCGGCTTCGAGGCCCTGCCCTTCGGGGTGCTCATCTTCGTGGTGGGGTCCCTGATGATCACCAACGCCTGGGCCGTGGTCGACGCCAAGCTGGCCACCACGTCGGCCGCCCGGGAGGCGGCGCGCTCCTTCGTCGAGGCCGACAGCTACAGCCAGGGTGCCGCCCGGGGCCGAACCGCCGCCCAGGACGCCATCTCCAGCTACGGGAGGAACCCCTCCAAGCTGAGCCTGCCGCCGCCCACGCTCGACCCTGACTACCGCCGGTGCGCCCGCGTCACCTACACGGCGTCGTACCCGGTCCCTGCCCTCTCGCTGCCCTTCGGCGTGGGCTTCGGCTCGGGCTTCACCGTCAAGGCCCGCCACTCCGAGATCGTCGACCCCTTCAGAGGCGGCCTGCCGGTGGAGAACGCCTGTGGTTTCTGAGCGGCGGCGCCGCCGGGCCAGGCGCGACCGAGAGCGGGGCAGCTCGCTCATGCTCATGCCGGCGGCGGTCCTCGTGGTCATCGTCCTCGGGGCGATCGCCGTCGACCAGTCGGTGGTGTTCACCCAGCAACGCGACCTCGTGGCCGGGGCGGAAGCCGCCGCCAACGACGCCGTCACCTACGGCATCGACAAGGAGGCCTTCTACCGGACCGGCGACATCGTGGTGATCCAGAGCCGAGCCCAGGCGGCAGGAGCGGCGGCGATGCGGGCCCGTGGGCTCGACGTGACATCGCTCCGGGTCACCCCGAGCGCGGACGGCCGCCGCGTGGTGGTGACCGCCACCGCCCGGGTGGACTACATCTTCTCCAAGGCCATCCCCGGGGCTCCCGACACCACCTCGGTCACGGCCACGGCAGAGGCCGAGCTCCGCCAGGAGTGACGGCGCCGGCCTGAACTCTCGGTCAATTTCGTGACTTTCCATCACGGCAGGGCTACCGTCGGGCCGATGGACGACGCCGCGCCAAGCGTCGAGGTGGTGGTGGACCCGAGCCGTGGGCCGCTCCTCGTCAAGCGAGCCACCTCCGGGCCGGGCCGGGCCCGGCTGGCGCACGAGGCGTCGGTGCTGGCGGCGGCCCGCCGGTCCGGGGTGGTCGAGCTGGTGGCCCACCACGACGCCGCCGAGGAGGCCCGCCTCGTCACCCGGTGGATCGGCCCCCACACCCTCGCCACCAGCGGACCGTTGCCGGTGGAACAGGCCGCCGGGGTGGTGGCGGCGCTGGCCGAGACGGTGGCCGAGCTCCACGCCCTCGGCGTCGTCCACACCCGGCTCACCCCCGACCACGTCATCCTCGGCCCCGGCGGTGCCCCCGTCCTCTGCGGGTTCGGGGACGCGGGAGGGCCCAGCCGTTGCTCGCCGGCGGACGACGTCGCCGCCCTCGGCGCCCTGCTGACCGCCCTCGTGGCCTGCTCGGGCTCCGACGTCGAGCCCATCCCCGAGGGCTACCGCCGCTTCGGGCGCCGGCGCTGGGCCGGTTACCACCGCCGCACGCTGCTGACCCTCGCCGACCAGGCCGCCGCCGACGAGCACACCGCCCGGCCCACCGCACGGTCCCTTGCCCAGGCCATCCGCACCGCCGTCCCCGACGCCGTGCTACCGCCGCCGCCGACCACATCCGGCGGAGGGGAAGCGCCACCACCGCCGCCCTTCGGAGGACGTCCCGTCCCTGCCGCGCCGGAACGTCCCGTTCCACCCCCGCTGGTACGCGCCTCGCGCGCCCAGCGGCCCGACCCGCCCGGGCCGGTGCCGGCGATCCCGGTCGCGCCCCCGGACCTGGGCTCGCCGCTCGCCGGCGCCACCGACCCGCTGCCCCGGCGGCTCCACCGGGCGCTGCCGTTGCTGGCCGCCGTGGTCGGTGCGGCGCTGGTGCTGGTGGGGTTCCGCGAGGTGGTGGCCGACCCGGCACCGCCGGAACCACCGGCCGAGGACCGCGCCCTCCCCCCCATCCCGGCGCCGTCCTCACCGCGGCCCACCGACCGTCCTCCCCGCACGAGCACCACCCGCCCCCCGGCAACGTCCCCGCCGTCGACCCGACCTCCCGCTCCGGCGCCGCCGCCGACACCCCCCCGGTGCGCGGCCGTCGGCACGCCGGCTGCCGACGTCGACGGTGACGGGTGCGCCGAAGCGGTCGTCGTCCACGGTGAGCGGGTGGTGGTCGGCGGCATCACCTACGAGGTGGGCCGGCCCGGCGACCTGGTCAGCGTGGGCGACTGGGACTGCGACGGGCGGGCCACGCCGGCGCTGCTGCGCACCGCCACCGGCGAGGTGTTCGTGTTCGACGGTTGGGCCACTCCGGACCACGACCTCACCGTCGCACCCCTCACCGTCGTCAGCGAAGCCACGGCGGTGGCCGGGCGTGACCGCAACGGCGACGGCTGCCCCGAGCTCACCGTGCGCCGTGCCGGCGGGGGCGACACCGTCATCTCGGTGGGTGGGGCGTGACCCGGCCGGCACCGTGGTGGCAGCGGGTGCTGCTGACCGTCCTGTGGACGGGGTCGGTGGCGGCCATCATCTTCGTCCTGCACCGCCTGGGGAGCGGATCCCTCTCCACCCCACCGTTCACCGACAGCACCCGGCTCCAGGCGTGGACGGACGAGCGCGACGCGGTCACGGTGGCCTTCGCCCTGCTGCGGCTGGTGGCCCTCGCCCTCGCCTGGTACCTCCTCGTCGTCACCGTGCTCGGGCTGCTGGCCAGGGCCACCCGCATCCCCGGCCTGGTGGCCCTGACCGACCTCGGCACCGTTCCCGCCGTGCGGCGGGTGCTCGGCGGCATCGCCGGCATCGGGCTCACGGCCTCGGCCGCCACCCTCCTCGTCGGGCCGTCGCTGGCCGATCACCACGACCGTGGTCCGGTGGCGGTGTCCTCCGACGAGTCCGCCGCCTCAGGGACCGTCGTGCTGGAGCGCCTCCCGGACGGCTCGTCCCTCGTCCTGGAGCGGCTGCCCGACGGCTCGGGCACCGCCACCATGCGGGTGGTCGACGGGGGCGAGGCGCCTCGCGGCCCCGTCACCTGGACGGTCGTGTCAGGGGACCACTTCTGGCACATCGCCGAGGCCACCCTGACCGCGGAGTGGGGCCGTGCGCCCTCAGACGCCGAGGTGGTGCCGTACTGGCGGGCGGTGGTGGACGCCAACCGGCCCAAGCTCGTCGACCCCGGCAACCCCGACCTGATCTACCCGGGCCAGGTGTTCGACCTCCCGCCGGCGCCGGCCGCCCCACCCGCTCCGCCCGCGCCGGCTCCTCAGGGCTGACCTTCGGGCCGGAGCCAGCGGGCGGACGCGTCGGACGCCCGCCGCTCACGCTGGCCGGGGCGGGCCGTGTCGAGGGCGGCGGCCACGGCGTGGCCCACCGCCGCCACGCTGTCGCCCACCACCTCGTCGATCACGCCGAGCCGGCGGAGCTCGCCGCTGGTCAGACCGAGGAGGGACGCCATCCGGGGGGCCGCCGAGGCGTCGCGCTCGAGGATGGCGGCCGCTCCCTCGGGGCCGATCACCGAGAACACGGCGTGCTCCTGCACGAGCAGGCGGTCGGCCCACGCCAGGGCCAGCGCTCCCCCGCTGCCGCCCTCGCCCACGCAGACGGCGACGCTCGGAGTGGGGAGGGCGGCCATGGCCGCGAAGGTGGCGGCGATCTCGGCGGCCAGGCCGTCGTTCTCGCTGGCCGGCGACGGGTCGGCCCCCGGGGTGTCCACGAAGCTGACCACGGGCAGGCCCAGCCGGCCGGCGAGGCCCACCGCCCGCTGGGCCAGCCGGAACGCGGCCGGGGTGGGCCGCCCGTCCCCGGCCCGGCGGTCCGACGCCATCACCACCACCCGCCTTCCGGCCAGGTGGGCCAGCCCGGCCCGCACGGTGGGATCCGACCCGGCCAGCTCCACCCACGAGCGGCAGAGGGCGGCGGCCACGTCGGTCCCGGTGGGCCGATCCGGATGGCGGGCCCGCAGCACCTCGGCCCATGCCCCCTCGTCCTCGGGCGATGCGAAGTCGACGGCGTCGGGCCGTTCGGGCCCGGGTCGGTCGGGCGGCGGGAACGGGCGGTCGACCAGGCCGAGGGCGGCTTCGACCCAGGGGCGGAGCTCGTGCGGCGCGAGCACGGCGTCGACCAGCCCGGCGGCGGCCGCCGAGTCGGCGGTGTGCGAGCCCCGGCCCACCGCCTCGCCGGTGGTCAGCTCGACCACCCTCGGCCCGGCGAAGCCGATGGTGGCGCCCACCTCCACCGCCCGCAGGTCACAGGCCGACCCGTAGGAGGCGAGCACTCCGCCGGTCGTGGGCGAGCGCAGCACGGCCAGGGAGAGGAGGCCGGCCTCGGCGTGACGGCGGGCGGCCGCCACCGTGCGACCGAGTTGGACCAGGGCGACCATGCCCTCCTGGAGCCGGGCCCCGCCGCTGCGGGTGGTGCAGACCACGGGCAGCCGGAGCGACACGGCCCGGTCGAAGGCGCGCACGACCCGCTCGCCCGCCACCACGCCCATGGAGCCGCCGAACACGTCGAAGCGGCTCTCCACCGCCACGTAGTGAGCGGTCCGCCCGGTGCGGACCGACTCGCCGTCGGCGGTGGCCAGGCGCCCGGCGTAGCCCGGGAACCCGAGCGGGTCGCCCGAGCGGAGGTCCCCGTCCCACTCCTCGATCAGGTCGTGCACCGTGTCAGCTCGGCTGGAGGAGACGGACGGCGACCTCGTTGGCGAGGAGCCGGCCCCGCACGGTGAGCCGCGCCCGCTCGCCGTCCACCGCCACCAGCCCGTCGAGGGCTTCGAGGTCGGCGGGAGCGAAGGCGTCGGCGGGCACGCCGTCTGCGGTGCGGAGCGCGAGTTGGAGCCCTTCGAGCCGGCGGGCCGGGCCGGGCAACCGCTCGCCGGCGGCCTCCACCGACCGTCCCGCCTCGACGGCGGCGATGTAGCGCTCCGGGGTGCGCAGGTTCCACCACCGGCGGCCCTCCCGGTGCGAGTGGGCCGCGCACCCGATGCCGAGGTACTCCCCCGACGACCAGTACAGGAGGTTGTGCCGGCACCGCTGCCCCGGCCGCGCCCAGTTGGAGATCTCATAGCTCTCGAACCCGGCGGCGGTCAGGCGGGCGTCGGCGAGGACGTACTTGTCGGCCTGGTCGTCGTCGTCGGGGTGGCGGGAGGGATCGGAGGCCAACACCGTGCCCTCCTCGACGGTGAGCGCGTACGCGCTGACGTGGGCCGGCCCCAGCCCCAGGGCCAGCTCCAGGGTCTGCTCCCAGTCGGACGACGACTCGCCGGCGGCCCCATAGATCAGGTCGACGTTGAACGCCAGGCCGACGTCAGTCGCCGCCTGTGCCGCCCGGACCACCGAGGCGGGGTCGTGCCTGCGACCCAGGGCGGCCAGGACGGCCGGGACCATCGACTGCACGCCGAGGGACACCCTGGTGACGCCGCCATCGCGGAAGGCGCCGAGCAGGCCGGGGGTGACGTCGTCTGGGTTGCACTCGACGGTGACCTCGGCGTCGGCGGCCAGCGGGAGCGGCGCCAGGACGCCGAGCAGCAGTTCGGGGGGCACGAGGCTGGGGGTGCCGCCGCCGACGAAGACGCTGGTGAGGGCAGGGAGGCCGCCGCCGACCTCGACGGCCTTGATCACCTGGCGCCGGCAGGCCGCCAGGTAGCGCTCGACGAGGTGGCCGCGGTCGGTCCACGTGGCGAACGCGCAGTAGTCACACCGCGATCCGCAGAACGGCACGTGGAGGTAGACGCCGAAGCCCACCGGACCCGGGAACGGCCGGCCTACCGCACCAGGCAGAGGCCGAGCTCGTCGAGGCGCTCGGCGGCACCGTCGACGGTGGTGTCGAGGATGCAGGCCATGGCCCGCAGGTCGTCGCGGCGGATGGTGAGCATGCGACCGTTGAAGTCCTGGCGCTGCACCTGGATCATGGCCAGGTAGCGGGTCAGCATCTCCGACGCCGTGCCGTGGAGCTCGTCGAGGCGGGTGAGGTCGATGGTGATCTTCTTGGGCGGCTCGGGCGCGGCCCGGGTGAGGTCGACCACGGCGAACTCGCCGGTGTTGCCGAAGCCCTGGCCGTCATCGCGGGGCAGGAGCTGGTCGACCGGGACGTTGTAGAAGCGGGCCAGGCGCTGGAGGCGGGGAACCGAGATGGCCCGCTCGCCCCGCTCGTAGGCACCGAGGACGGAAGCCTTGAACTCCTGGACCGACGCCTCCTCGGCCTCCTGGAGGGACATGCCCTTCTGGCGGCGGATGGCACGGAGGCGGTCACCCACCTTCTTGCCGTAGAGCTGCGCCGGCTCGTCGAGATCAGCCTCGAGGTCAGCTTCGGTCGGCACATCGTCTCCAGGGTCGCCGGTGGTCCGGCCACGATACGTCGTCGTGGCCGAGAAATCAACCACCCAGAGTGTCAGGGGGCGGGCCCGGCAGGGCCGGTCTGAGCCCGGCGCGGGCCGCTCCGAGCAGGGCTGCGGCACACATCGCGGCGGTGTCGGCCCGCAAGACGAGGGCGCCGAGACCGGCGGTGGGCAGGTCGACAGCGGCCTCCTCGGGGGCCCACCCGCCCTCGGGTCCGATCAGCACGGTGGGCCGGTCCAGGCCGAGGGGCGGCCCGCCCCGCTCGGCGCGCACGGCCGAGGGCAGGCCGGCCACCTCGGCGAAGGTGGCGGGCGGGTGCACCTCGGGCAGCCGGCAGCGCCGACTCTGCATGGCCGCCTCCCGGGCCACCCGGCGCAGGCGCTCGGTGGCGGCGACCGCTCGGTCCGGGTCCCAGCGCACCACCGAGCGGGCGGCGGCGAAGGGCCGGATCACGTCGACCCCGAGCTCGGTGAGCTTGGCCGTGATCCACTCGGGGCGCTCCCCCTTCACCAGGGCGAAGGCCACGGTCACCGCGGGGGTGGACGGGGCCACCTCGGTGATCTCGCCGGTGGGCTCCAGCTCGGCGCCGAAGCGGCAGGGCCGCCAGCGGCCGGCGCCGTCGGAGACGGTCAGCGGGTCGCCGGACCGGAGCCGGACCACGCGGGCCAGGTGGTGGCGGTCACCGACGTCGAGGACGGGGTGGTCGAGGTCCTCGACAAACGCGTGGGGTCCGTCGCGCCCTGAGGGTCCGGTCCCGACCCCGGGTCGCTCGCCCATCGACTCGCTCCCTACTTGAACGCCGAGCGGATCCTGGAGAGGAACCCGCTGTCAGGCGGCGCCACCTCGTCGCCCCGCTCCGCGGCGAGCTGGCGGAGGAGCTCCTCCTGGGTGGCGTCGAGCCCGTCGGGGGTGTCGACCACCACGTGCACGAGCAGGTCGCCCCGGCCGCGCCCCTGCACGTGGGGCACGCCCCGGCCCCGCAACCGGAACACCCGGCCGTTCTGGGTGCCCGCCGGCACGACGAGGTCCTCGGTGCCGTCCAGGGTGTCGTAGGCGAGGTGGGCGCCGAGGGCGGCCGAGGTGACGGGCACGTGCAGGTCGTGGACGAGGTCGTCGCCGTGGCGCTCGAAGCGCTCGTGGGGGCGCACCCGCACGTGGACGTAGAGGTCCCCGTTCCCCCCGCCGCGTGCCCCGGTCGCCCCCAGGCCGCCGAGGCGGAGCGTGGAGCCGGTGTCGACGCCGGCGGGGACGTCGACGGTGTAGGTCTTGTTCTCGATGCGGCGGCCCTCACCCCGGCAGTCCGGGCACGGGCTGGGGATGAGCTGGCCGAGCCCGTTGCAGCGGGGGCAGGGCGCGGCCGTCACCATCTGGCCGAGGATCGACTGGCGCACCCGGCGCACCTGACCGGCGCCGCCGCACTCGGCGCAGGTCTCGGGGCTGGTGCCAGGTGCCGCCCCCGTGGCCTCGCACGTGGTGCAGGCCACGGCGGTGCGCACGGTGACCGGTTCCTGAGCTCCGAAGACGGCCCTCTCGAAGTCGAGCTCGACGGTGGCCTCCAGGTCCGTGCCCCGGGGCGGCCCGGTCGCCCCTCCCCCGCGGCCGAAGCCGCCGCCGGAGAAGAAGGCGTCGAAGATGTCGCCGATGCCCCCGCCGAAGCCGAACGAGTCCGCCCCGGCACCGCCGGCACCATCGGCGCCGAACATGTCGTAGCGCCGGCGCTTCTCGGCGTCGCTCAGCACCTCGTAGGCCTGGGCCACCGCCTTGAAGCGGGCCTCGGCCTCGGCGTTGCCCGGGTTGGCGTCGGGGTGCAGCTCGCGGGCCAGCCGCCGGTAGGCCCGCTTGATGTCGTCGGCCGTTGCCTCCCGGCCCACCCCGAGCAGCTCGTAGTAGTCGGCCACCGCTAGCCCTCGCTCAGCCGCTGGCTGAGGCGCTTCGACACCAGCGCCACCGCCGCCAGGGCCTGGGGGTAGTCCATGCGGGTTGGGCCGAGCACGCCGATGGTCCCGGCCGGCTCGCCCTCGACCCGGTAGGGGGCGACGACGAGGGAGCACTCGGCCAGGGGGGCGATGCCCGTCTCGGATCCGATGGCCACGCTGAGGCCGCGGTCGATGACGTCGCGCAGGAGGGTGACCACGACGAGCTGCTGTTCGAGGATGGTGAGGACCTGGCGGACGGTGTCGACCGCTTCGAAGGCGCCGGCCATGCGGGCGGTGCCGCCCACGAACACGTTGTCCAGATCGGTCTGGCCTTCGTCGGCGGCGAAGGCGGCGACGGCTGCCCCGACGACGGCGTCGGTGGCGGGATCGCCCGACGGGGCCACGCTCCCGAGACCGCTCAGATGGCCGCCGACCAGGTGCGAACCGAGAAAGGTGGTAGCGGCGGCGAGGTGGTCCTCGGCGACGTCGTGGGCCAGCTCCAGGGTCCGCTTCTCCACCACGCCGTTCGACAGGACGGCCACGACGAGGGCCACCCCGGGGCTCAGCGCCACGAAGTGGGTGGAGCGCACGGTGGCCGCCTCGTGGGCCGGGGCGACCACCACCGCGGCGGTGTCGGTGAGGTCCGAGAGGAGGCGGGTGGTGTCCGACAGCATCTGCTCGAGCTCGCCGTGGGCGCGGTTGAAGAAGGCGCGCACCTGGGAGGTGGCCGCCGAGTCGAGCGGCGCCGGGCCGGTCAGGGAGTCGACGAAGTAGCGGTAGCCCTTGTCGGTGGGGACGCGGCCGGCGCTGGTGTGGGGCTGCTGGAGGTAGCCCTCCTGCTCGAGCACGGCCATGTCGTTGCGCACGGTGGCCGAGGAGACGTGAACGCCCGGAGCCGACGCGATGTGGCCGGAACCGACCGGTTGCGCGTTGTGGATGTACTCCTCCACCACGGCCCGGAGGATCGATGCCTTGCGTTCGTCCAGCATGCGGGGATCTCGAGAGCTCGGGGGTCGGCGGCCGGAGCCGGCTGGCACTCGATGATACCGAGTGCTCGGTCCGGACCCCGGCGACTGCTTTAGTCCTCGAGGCGGAGAGCCGAGACGAACGCCTCCTGGGGCACCTCGACCCGGCCGATGGACTTCATCCGCTTCTTGCCCTCCTTCTGGCGGTCGAGCAGCTTGCGCTTGCGGGAGATGTCGCCGCCGTAGCACTTGGCCAGCACGTCCTTGCGCTTGGCCTTCACCGTCTCCCGGGCGATGATCCGGCCCCCTACCGCGGCCTGGATGGGCACGTCGAACAGCTGGCGGGGGATGAGCTCGCGCAGCTTGTCGGTCATGCGCCGGCCGTAGGCGTCGGCCTTGTCGCGGTGCACGATCATGCTGAACGCGTCGACCGGCTGGCCGTTGAGGAGGACGTCGACCTTCACGAGGTTCGACCCGGCGTAGCCGGCGGGCTCGTAGTCGAGGCTGGCGTAGCCCTGGGTGCGGCTCTTCATCTGGTCGAAGAAGTCGGTGACGATCTCGGCCAGCGGCACCCGGTAGCGCAGCTCCACCCGCTCGGGGGACAGGTACTCGAGCTTCTGCATCTCACCCCGGCGGGTCTGGCAGAGGTCCATCAGCGTGCCCGTGAAGTCGGTGGGCGTGAGGATGGTCACCGCCAGCCAGGGCTCCTCGATGACCTCGATCTCCTGCGGGGTCGGCATGTCGCTGGGGTTGTCGACCTCCACCACCTCGCCCCGGGTGGTGTGCACGAGGTACGCCACCGAGGGGGCGGTGGCGATCAGGCTGAGGTCGAACTCGCGCTCGAGGCGCTCCCGGACGATCTCCATGTGGAGCAGACCCAGGAACCCGCACCGGAAGCCGAAGCCGAGGGCGCCGGACGTCTCGGGCTCGTAGGTGAAGCTGGAGTCGTTGAGCCGGAGCTTCTCGAGCGCGTCCCGCAGCTCGGGGAACTCGTCGCCGTCCACCGGGAAGAGCCCGCAGAACACCATCGGCTTCGGGTCGCGGTAGCCGGCCAGCGGCGGCGCCGGCCGGGCGAACTCGGTGACCGTCTCACCGGAGCGGGCCTCACCGACGTCCTTGATGCCGGCGATCAGGTACCCGGTCTCGCCCGGTCCGAGCGCCGGCACCGGGGTGGGGACCGGTGCCCGCACGCCGACCTCGTCGGCGTCGTGGACGGCCCCGGCCTGCACGAACCGGAGGCGGGCGCCGGTCCGGAGCGTGCCCTCGACGACCCGCACCGAGGACACGACGCCCCGGTACTGGTCGAAGTGCGAGTCGAAGATCAGGGCCTGCAGGGCGGCGTCGGGATCGCCGGTGGGCGGCGGGATGCGCTCGATGACGGCGTCGAGCAGCGCACCGACGCCGTCGCCGGTCTTGGCGCTGATGCGCAGCACGTCGCCGGCGGGGATCCCGAGCACGTTCTCGATCTCCTTGGCGTACTTCTCGGGCTCGGCCGCCGGGAGGTCGATCTTGTTCAGGCAGGCCACGATCTCGAGGTCGTTCTCCATGGCCAGGTAGCAGTTGGCCAGCGTCTGGGCCTCGATGCCCTGCGCCGCGTCCACCAGCAGCACGACCCCCTCGCAGGCGGCGAGCGAGCGCGACACCTCGTAGCCGAAGTCCACGTGGCCGGGCGTGTCGATGAGGTTCAGCACGTGCTCCCGGTAGGTGACACGGACCGACTGGAGCTTGATGGTGATGCCGCGTTCGCGCTCGAGGTCCATCGAATCCAGGTACTGCGCCCGCATGTCGCGAGGGTCCACGGCGCCGCTGATCTCGAGGATGCGGTCCGACAGCGTGGTCTTGCCGTGGTCGATGTGGGCCACCACGCTGATGTTCCGGAGGCGTGACAGTTCCATGGGTCTACCGACGCTAGCGGCGGGACCCGGGTGTGACAGGCCCCGAAGGCGGTGGGTATCCTCCCCCGGCTGTCCGTCCACTCGTCGAGGGTCCCGTGGCCAACATCAAGAGCCAGATCAAGCGCAACCGCCAGAACGAGACCCGCCGCGTGCGGAACAAGGCGGTGCGGTCCGAGCTCCGGTCGCGCACGAAGGCCGCCATCCGCACCGCCGAGGAGGGCGACACCGACACCGCCGCCGAGTCCGCCCGCACGGCGATGAAGCGCATCGACAAGGCCGCCGCCAAGGGCGTCATCCACCGCAACCAGGCCGCCCGGCGCAAGTCGCGCCTGATGAAGCGCCTCGCCGCCGCCTCGGGCTGACCCTCAGCGTCGGACCGTCCGGGCCAGGCGGCTCAGGCGGGCGACCAGCACCTCCAGCACCAGCTCCTCGGGCCACGCCTGGGCGCCCCGCAGGTCGAGGTCGGCCGCTCCCAGCAGCACCATGGCCCGCACCACGCCGTCGTGGCCCAGCGACTGCGCCGAGGCCAGGGCCTTGCGGGCCGGGAAGGTGCTGCCCTTGAGGCCGAGTACGGCGGCGGCCTCCTTCTCCCCGCCGACGTTGGCGCCGTCGAGCCGGAGGATCCTGGCGTAGTGGGCGTGCAACGTGGCCATGAGCTGCAGCGGGTGGCGGCCCCCGCCGCGCACCATGCGGTGCAGCCGGTCGAGCGCTCCGGCGCTGTCTCCGCGGTCGATGGCGTCGGTCAGCTCCCACGGCGGCACGCCACCGGCCTCGCCGAGGAGGGGCTCGACGTCCTCGGCGCCGAGGTGGGCGCCGGGCCCGAACACCCCGACCAGCCGTTCGATGAGCTCCACCACCGCGCCCGCACCCTCCCCCAGCTGCGCGGCCACCCGCTGGCGCCCGGCGGCGTCGAGGGTGAGGCCGTGGGCCCGGAACTGCTCCCCCACCCAGCCACTGCGGTCCCCTCTGGCCGGGGGCTCGGGGTCGACCACCTCTCCGCCGGCCGCCTGCACGGCCTTCGTCAACCGGGCCGGGAGCGGGGACGACCTGGCGCCCGGCTCGGGGCTGCGCTCCCACACGAGGACCAGCGCGGTGGTGGGCACCGGCTCGGCGAGGTAGTCGAGCAGAGGGGCCAGCGTGTCCGGGCTCGGGAAGCGGGCCAGGTGGCGGGCCACGACGATCCGGGACTCGGTGAGGAAGGGCAACGTCTGGGCGGCGTCGACGGCGGCCGCCAGCTCGTAGGCGGGACCGGCGAACTCGTCCACCAGCAGGGAACGGTCGCCGTCGCCCACGAGCGTGTGCACGAGGCCGGCCACCGCCTCCTCCCGGAGGACGTCGTCGGCCCCCTTCACGAGGTGGATCCCGCCGGTCACCGGGGTCACCCCGTCGCCGCCTCGAGCAGCGCCGAGGTCACCGCCGCCACCCGGCGGGCTCCCCGGACGTCGTGGGCGCGGAGGACCCGGCAGCCCCGGCTGATGCCGAGCACGTGGGCGGCGTGGCTGGCCTCACGCCGATCGGCCACGTCGATGCCGAGCAGGTGGCCTAGGAAGCGCTTGTTCGACGCCGAGAGGTAGACGACGTAGCCGAGGTCGGCCAACCGGTCGGACGCCCGCAGGAGCTCGAGGGACTGGCGGTCGGTCTTGCCCAGGTCGAGGCCGGCGTCGACCATGATCCGCTCCCGCGGGATCCCGGCGGCCTCGGCCATGGCGGCCCGGTCGGCGAGGAACGATCGCACGTCGTCCACCAGGTCGTCGTAGCTCGGCGCCGGGTCGGGGATGCGGGGGCCGAGGCGGATGTGGGTCGCCACCACCGAGGCTCCGGCGGCGGCAGCGGCGGGCAGGTACCCGGCATCGGCGAAGCCGCTGATGTCGTTGCCGACCACGGCACCGGCGGCGAAGGCGGCCTCGGCCACCGGCGCCCGCCAGGTGTCACAGCAGATGGGCACGTCGAAGCGGGCGGCCAAGGCCTCGATCGCCGGCACCACCCGCCCCAGCTCCTCCTCCACGCCGACCTCGGGCCCGGGGCCGGCCTTCACCCCGCCGACGTCGAGGCCGTCGGCTCCGGCGGCGACGAGGGCGTCGGCCTGGCCGAGGAACGCGTCGAAGGCCCAGTACCGCCCACCGTCGAAGAACGAGTCAGGGGTGCGGTTCAAGATCCCGAGCACGACCGCTCGGGTGGTCACGTCGAAGCGGTGGCGCCCGAGCTCGAGGAGCACTCGGCGAAGCTACCGTGACCCCCACCGCGAGGGCGGGCCGGGTCCGGCCGGCGGTGACCACCAGGCCACCGATCCGCACCCCCTCACCGTGGTTGGGAGTGGTCGCCCCCCGCACCTGGTGGCCGGCCGGCGCCCACACCCGGACCACGCCGGCCCGATGAGCCAGCGCCTCCGCGGCCCGGGCCGAGCCGGGGCCTCCACCGGTGAGGACGAGCAGGTCGATCCGGCGGACCCCGGCCCGGCGGGCCCCCTCCAACAGGTCCCCGGGGCGGGCGTCCCCGCCGGCCACCACGACCGTCGCGCCGCCGGACCTCCATAGATCGGCGGCCGGCCCGAGCGGTGTGCGGCCGTTGGGAGGGGCGCGCAGGGTGAGCGCCGGGGCGAGGAGGGCTCCGCCGATGACGACCAGGGCGGCACCGTGGAGGACGCGGCGGCGACGACGGTTCGTGGCGACGAGGAGGCCGGCGCCGGCGAGCAGGGCGAGGAGGTGCGGCCCCCGTACCTCACCGAGCGGGGCGTCGGCACCCACCCGGGCGACGCCCGCCACCCATCCGATCAGCACGGAGGTGGGGATGTGCAGGAGGCGGGCGACGTTCCCGCCGACCAGCCCGGCGGGGATGCCCGCCCCCATCCCCCAGGTCATCACCAGTCCGGCGGCGGGGCCGGCGGCCAGGTTGGCGGGCAGCGACGCCACCGGCATGCCGCCGAAGGTGGTGACAAGCAACGGCGAGACCGCAAGCTGGGCGCCGACGGTGACGGCCAGGGGGTCGACCAGCCAGCCGGGACCGGGCACGCGGCGGCGGAGGACGGGAGCCACCACCAAGATGCCGGCCGACGCCGCCACCGAGAGCCGGAAGCCCACCGAGCCCACGAGGAAGGGGTCCACGAGCACGAGGCCGGCCACCGCCAGGGCCAGCAGGCGCAGCCCGGACGCCGGCCGGCCGAGGGCGAAGGCGGTGGCCGCCAATGCCGCCATCGTGGCCGCCCGTAGTACCGACGGTTCGAACCGGGTGACGACCGAGAAGAACGCCACCACGCCGACGGTCGCGATCCAGCGGGGCCGCAGCGTCAGCCGCCGCAGCAGGGGGCCCACCAGCACGAGCACGAACGCGACGTTCTCCCCGGACACGGCCAGCAGGTGCGTGAGCCCGGCGCCGCGGAAGTCGTCGGCGACGGCGTCGGACTGGTCGCGATCGTCACCGAGGAGGAACCCGGTGAACAGGGCCCGGCGGTCCGGCGGCAACGAGTCCGCCCCGGCGACGAGCAGGCGCCGAAGCCGGTTCGCGGCCCGCCAGGGCGGGGAGCCGGCGCCGGCGGGCTCGACCGACCCGGCCTCCAGTCGACCCACCACGTGGCGGGTCCGGAGCCACGACGCGAACGCCGGCGGCGGCCGGATCCGCCCCCTCACCGCCACCCGCTCGCCCGCCAACCGGCCGCGCAGCTCCCCCCTCCCGGACGACGCCGCCTGCAGCTCCAGCCGGCGGCCTCCCAGCCGCACGTCGGCGGTGCTGGAGCCGAAGCGGTCGACCGGGTCCGACACGAGGGTGACGGTGCCGTCGTAGGCCGCAGCCCGGGCCGGCGCCATGCCGTCGGCGGCACGGGCACCCAAGGCCGAGGCCAGCAACAAGGCACCGACGCAGAGCAGGAACGGGCGGCGCAGAGCCGCCGCCAGCACGACCACGCCGGCGCCGATGGTCACCGGCACTGGCGCGCTGGCGGTGGCGCCCGCCCACGTCAGCCCGGCGAGGGCGACGGCGCCGGCGTCGCTCAGGGACCGCTTCTCGGCCGGTGCTGGCGGCAGCCCGGTGCCATGGGCGTCGATGGCGGTCACACCGTGACCCGGTCTCGCAGCGCCTCGAGCTTGGCGTCGCCGATCCCGCGCACGTCCAGGAGGTCGTCGACCGAGCGGAAGGGGCCGTTCTCGGCCCGGTAGTCGAGGATGGCCTGGGCGGTGGTGGGGCCGACGCCCGGGAGCGTGTCGAGCTCGTCCAGGGTGGCCGTGTTCAGGTCGACGGGCGGACCGGGCGCGGTCGTCGCCGACGGCGTGCCACCCCCGTCGGACGCAGGCCCCGGCCCGGGCACGACGGGGACGGGGACGTCCGGCTCGCCGACGCGCGGCACGAACACCCGGCTGCCGTCGACCAGGGGGGCGGCCAGGTTGAGGCGGTCGCCGTCGGCGTCGGGGGCGAGGCCACCGGCGGCATCGACGAGATCGTCGACGCGCGCCCCCGCCGGCAGCCGGTAGAGCCCGGGCCGGGCCACCGCGCCGGCGGCGTGCACGATCAACTCGGCGGGCTCGGTGGACCCGCCCGGCCCGGCGGCCGGGGCGCTGCCGGCTGGGGAGGCGGCGCCCTCCGGTGCCGCCGCCGGCGTCGACGCCATCGGCAGCGACGCCTCGACCGGCGCCGGGGGCGGTCGGAGGAGCCACCACCCGCCGGCGAGCACGATCAGCGCGACGAACCCGGCCAGGCCGGCGCCCGCCGGGGAGATCGGCCAGCGTGCGGTGACCGCGACGAGCCGCTCCCTCGCGGTCAGCGGCGGCGGCGGGCGCTCGGGGTCGACTGGTGCGGTCGTCGAGGATGGTTCGGGGGGCACGAGCCCTCCTGGGGGCGCGGGGGACCAGGAGGGGAAGTGCGGGGGCGGAGGGCCGGGCAGCCGGCAGGCCAGCGAGAGGCCGAGCCTACCGCTCCTCGGCGACGAGGTGGATCAACCCCGCGTGCGTGGGGCGGAACCCGCAGGCATCGAAGTAGAAGGACCCGAGATCGGCGTCGAAGTCGACGTGCAGCCACTCACAGCCGGCCTCCCGGGCGTGGACGACGGCCGTGCGCACCAGCTGGGCACCGATGCCCCGGCGCTGGTAGCTCCCACGGGCCTTCGTGTCGAGCAGGAAGGCGTGGTCACCCCCGTCCCAGGCGACGTTCACGAACCCCACCAGGAGGCCGCCGCCGGCCCGGGCGGTCACCCATCCGAGGCTGGACGGCCTGATCCGATCCCACCAGCCGGCGACGGCCCGACCGCCGTGGGAGAGCACGAGGTCGACGACCTCCTCGTCGGTCACCGGGTCCCGCCATGCGTACGAGGTCCTCTCGCTCACGGGCACCGGCCTCGTCGGTCGGAGGACACGGCCGGATCGTCCAGACGGGCCACCCAGGCGGCCTCCACCTCGAAGGGGATGCGGCGGTAGGCGCCCCAGTGCGGGTAGCCCCTCGCTCTCCACCGGAGGTAGGGGCTGAGGTAGCGGACGGCGAAGCCGAGAGCTCCGTGCTTCCGCCACTGGCGCACGTGCTCGAGCTCGTGGCGCAGCAGCTCGGCGTCTTCGGCCCAGCGCCGGCGCACGAGCACGAGCGAGCCGATCGTCGTGGCCGCCGCCCCCGGGGCCACCGGCCCGCCGACCCAGATCCAGTAGCCGTCGCGCCGCTCGATCACGGGCCCGGCCGCCGTCCGCCGGTCAGAACAGTCGGGAGGTGAGGGCCTTGCGGTAGCCGGCGGTGCGGGGATCGTCGGGGCCGAGGAGCTCCAGGACGTCGAGGAACTCGCGTCGGGCGTCCTCGTCGTCCTTCACCCGGGCGAGCAGGCCGTCGAGGCGGGCGTCCGCGTCGTCCAGCGCCTCGTCGCCGGTGCGGGCCAGCGCCGCTACCCGGCGGGTCTCGGCGGACTCGGGGATCCGCTCGAGCAGGGCGAGGGCTCCCTCGCTGTCGCCCCGGTCGACCAGCAGCTCGGCCAGGGCGACGGTGGCGCCCTCGTGGCCGGCTTCGATCTCGAGGGCCCGCCGCAACGATGCCTCGTCGCCGGCGGCGACCAGCGCGGCGACCTCGTCCTCCTCCTCGGAAGGCAGCAGCCGCGCGACGAACTCCTCGACCGCGGCCTGGCCCTGCGCTCCCACGAACCCGTCGACCACCTTGCCATCGGCCACCGCGTACACCGCGGGGATCCCCTGCACCCGGAAGCTGGCCGAGACCTCGGGGCTGTCGTCGACGTTCACCTTGGCCAGGACCACCCGACCTCCGGTGGCTCCCACCACCTGTTCGAGGATGGGGCCGAGCTGGCGGCACGGTCCGCACCACGGCGCCCAGAGGTCGACGACCACCGGGGTGGCGTGCGAGCGCTGGATGACGTCGGCCTCGAAGGTGGCGTCGGTGACCTCGATCACCGGGGAGGGGGACGGCTGGGGGGTGCTGGTCGCTTCAGCGGACATGGCCGCCATTCTGGCAGCGAGCCCCCGCAGATCCCACATGCCACCGGTGCGGCCGCACCAGCCGACGACCTCCCGTTCGCCGCACGGCACAGCGCTACCGTGGCCGCTCAAAGGCGATGCGGAGGGTGCATGGAGAGAACGGTCGAGGGGGTCGACGTCGATCGCGTGACCGCGTGGTTCCAGGCCAACGTGCCGGGCGCCACGGCCCCCCTCACCTTCGACCTCATCGCCGGGGGCCACTCCAACCTCACGTTCCGGGTGGACGACGCCGCCGGCGGGGCATGGGTCCTGCGGCGGCCGCCCCTGGGCCAGGTGCTCGCCACCGCCCACGACATGGGCCGCGAGCACAAGATCATCTCCGCCCTCGGGCCGACCGCCGTCCCCGTCCCCCCCGCCCTCGGCCTCTGCACCGACCCCGACGTGAACGGTGCGCCGTTCTACGTGATGGGCTACGTCGACGGCCACGTCGTGCGGGAAGCGGCGGCGGCCGAGCGCTTCAGCACCGACCAGCGCCGCCACGCCGGCGAGTCGATCGTCGACACCCTGGCCGCCATCCACGCCGTCGAGCCCGACGCCGTGGGGCTCGGGGACCTCGGCCGCAAGGAGGGCTACATCGCCCGTCAGCTCAAGCGGTGGTACGGCCAGTGGGAGCAGTCGAAGACCCGTGACCTGCCCGCCGTCGACGAGGTGCACGACCGCCTGCTGGCGGCCATCCCCGAGCAGGGGCCGGCCACGATCGTTCACGGCGACTACCGCCTCGACAACTGCATGGTGGACGACGACGGCACCGTCATCGCCGTCCTCGACTGGGAGATCTGCACCCTCGGCGATCCCCTGGCCGACCTCGGTCTGCTGATGGTCTACTGGGCCGAGGCCGACGACACCGCCACCGCCCTGCCGGGGGCGGCGACGAGCGAGAAGGGCTTCCCCTCGCGGGCCGAGCTGCTCGACCGCTACGCGGCGGCCTCGGGCCGGGACGTGTCCGGTGTCGACTTCTACGTGGCCTTCGGGTACTGGAAGCTGGCGTGCATCCTCGAAGGGGTGTACGCCCGCTACCGCGGCGGGTCGATGGGCACCTCGGCCACCGCCTTCGAGGCGTTCGCCTCGCAGGTCGAGGCGCTGGCCGAGGCGGCGCGGGACACCGCTGATCGGATGGGGCGGTGAGCGCGCCGTACGAGCTGCACCAGCGGCCGCGCCTCGACGAGCCGCTGCTGGTGATGGCGCTGGAAGGCTGGATCGACGCCGGCTACGGAGCCGCCACCGCCATGTCCACCCTCGTGGCCGGGCTCGACACGCAGCCGGTCGCCACCTTCGACGCCGACGAGCTCCTCGACCACCGGGCCCGCCGCCCGATCATGCACCTGATCGACGGCGTGAACTCGTCGCTGACCTGGCCGGCGATTGAGCTGCGGTCGGCCACCGACCTCGCCGGCCACGACCTGTTGCTGCTGTCGGGGGCCGAGCCCGACCACGGGTGGCGGGCGTTCTCCCTCGCCGTCATCGACCTGGCCCGCCAGTTCGGGGTGCGGATGGTCGTCGGGCTCGGCGCCTACCCGGCGGCGGTGCCCCACACCCGCCCCACGCTGCTGTCGTGCACCGCCAACTCCGAGGAGCTGGCCGGCCGCTGGCCCTACCTCCGTGGCACCCTCGACGTCCCCGCCGGGGTGCAGGCCGCCATCGAGCGGGTGGCGGCCGACGTCGACCTGCCCGCCATCGGGCTGTGGGCCCAGGTGCCCCACTACACCTCGGCCATGGCCTTCCCCGCCGCCGGCCTCGCCCTGGTCGAGAACCTGGCGCGGGTCGGCGGCCTCGAGCTCCCCACCCGCGACCTGGCCGAAGAGGCGGGCGAAGCCCGGCGACGGCTGGACGAGATCATCGCCGGCAACGCCGAGCACGCTCAGATGGTGCAGGCCCTCGAGTCCGAGGCTGACAAGGCACCGAGCACGACGATGCTGCCCTCGGGCGACGAGCTGGCCGCCGAGCTCGAGCGCTACCTGCGGGAACAGGGCGACCAGTGAGGGCCCGGGCCGCACGATGACGCTGGCGGCGGGCACGGTGGTCACCCGCGACCACCTCGCCTACGCCCGGCTGGCCGGGCGCACCTGGACCGACCACCACCCTGGCACCACGTTCACCGTCGTGGTCGTGGACCACGCCGGCATGGTGCCACCCCACTGGACCCACCGCGACATCCGCATCGTGGGACCCGACGCCCTCGGCGTCGATCCCGACGAGCTGCGTACGCTGGCCGCCATCTACAGCCCCGAGGAGCTGGCCTGCGCGCTGAAGCCCCAGGCCCTGCTGCGCGGGCTCACCGAGGCCGACGCCGCCGTGCACATCGACGGCGATGTCGAGGTGCTGGCGGCCATGGACGACCTGGAGGACCTGGCCCGCCGGGCCGGTGTGGTGCTGTCACCCCACACCCTCCACCCGCTGCCCGACGACGGCCGCCGGCCCGACCGCTTCACCATGTTGAAGGCGGGCATGTTCAACGGCGGCCTGCTGGCCGTGGGCGAACGGGGCCGAACGTTCCTCGACTGGTGGGCGACGCAGGTCCGCCGCCACGCCGTCCACGAGCCCCACGACGCCATGCACGGCGACCAGCGGTGGCTCGACTGCGTGCCCGCCTACTTCGAGCACCACGTCCTGCGCGACCCCACCTTCAACGTGGCGTACTGGAACCTGCACGAGCGCCGGCCGGAGTGGGACGGCGACACGCTGCGCGTCGCCGGTCGTCCGGTCCGCTGCTTCCACTACTCGGGGCTGGTGGCCGACGAGCCGTGGTTCATCAGCCAGTTCACCGGTGGCCTGGCCCGCGTCGAGCTGCGCGACCAGCCCGCCGCGGCGCGGATGGTGCGCCGCTACCTCGACCAGCTGAGGGCGGCCGGCCTCGAGGTCGATCGGGCGGTCGGCTACCGGTTCGCCGCCGCCAGGGAGGGCACACCGGTGGACCGCCGGGCCCGGCGGCTCTGGCGGGACGCGCTCCTGACCGCCGAGGCCGGTGGGGGCGTCCGCCCACCGGGCCCCTTCGACGACGACGGCGGCCACGCCTGGGCCGGGTGGCTGCGTCAGCCGGCGGGCGACGGTTCCGTCGGCCGCTACCTCCGCCGGGTGTGGGACGAGTCGGTCCACCTCCAGCGCATGTTCCCCGACCTCGACCACCCGGACGACCGCCACCAGTTCTCGTCGTGGGCCATCCACCACGGTGCCGACGACGCCGCCATCCCCGCCTCGCTGCTCCCCGACCCCGGAGGTCCGACGATGGACGACCCGGCTGCGCCCGAGCGGCGGCCCTCCCGCCGCCAGCGGCGGCCCGAGGTGCGCTCCCAGCAACCGCTCCCGGACCTCGACTCCGCTCGCCGGGCGCTCGACCAGCCGGTGGCGGAGACCCGGATGCGGCGCTTCGTGCGCCGCGCCCGCGGCGCACCGGCGCCGACCGAGGACGAGGTGGGTCGGCACCTGGTGGGCGCGGTGGACGAGCTGGCGGGGCGGGTGGCCGAGCTGGGCCAACGGATCAACCGGGTGGACGACGAGCTGCCCGAGCAGGCGGGGCGGATCGACGACCTCGAGGACGACGCCCGCATGGGTTCGCTGACCGGTGAGCACCTCGCCGCCCGCGTGGACGACCTCGACCGCTCCCTGCGGGAGGAGGGTCGCCGGGTCGACGGGGCCCTCGAGCAGGGCGCGATCACCGCCGGCATCGTGGCCGACGCCGAGGCCCGCCTCTCCGCCGAGGTGCTCGAGCTGCACCAGCGGGTGGCCAAGCTCCGGCCCGATCCTGACGCGGTGGCCGAGGGCGATGCCTCCGAGACCGACGACGGCGAGTCGGTCGGTCGGACGGTCTGAACCCCGGGGCTACCGTCTCGTGATGCTCGTCGACGGTGGCATCCCCGCCGACCTGACCAGGGCGGCGACGGCCGCAACCGACGCCGAGGCGGCCGGCTACGACGGCGTCTGGTCGGCCGAGACGAGCCACGACCCGTTCTTCCCCCTGCTCTTGGCGGCCGAGCACACCGAGAGGCTCCAGCTCGGCACCGGCATCGCCGTGGCGTTCGCCCGCAACCCGATGACCCTCGCCCAGCTGGCCTATGACCTCCAGGCCTATTCGGGCGGCCGGTTCATGCTCGGCCTGGGCTCCCAGATCAAGCCGCACATCACCCGGCGGTTCAGCATGACCTGGGACCACCCAGCGCCCCGCATGCGCGAGCTCATCCTGGCCATCCGGGCCATCTGGCAGTGCTGGAACTCGGGCGCCAAGCTCGACTTCTCCGGCGACTTCTACACCCACACCCTGATGACGCCCTTCTTCAACCCGGGACCGAACCCGTCGGGTGACGCTCGCATCTTCCTCGCCGGCGTCGGCCCGAAGATGACCGAGGTGGCCGGCGAGGTGGCGGACGGCTTCCTGTGCCACGGCTTCACCACCGAGGCCTACCTAGCCCGGCCGAGATGGTGACCGAGGGCGAAGCGCTCCGTGTCGACGTGCTCCGCTCCGAGCAGGACATCACGGCACCGATCGTGGCGGAGCGCAAGGCGTTCGACGACGCCGGCATCGAGACCCTCCTGACCATCCGCAACGACCCGCAGCCCAGCGCCACCGGCAAGCCCACCGTGTTCCCGCCTCACACCCCCGGAACCCTGGCCACCTTCAAGTCGAACCTGAAGGCGTCGCTCAAGGCCAACCCTCCGTGTCTGGTGGCCGTCGAGAACGAGGAGGTCGGCAGCCCGTTCGTGTCCGGCTCGGCATCGGACTACGTGGCCGAGCTGAAGGCCACCATCGACGTCGCCCACCCGATGGGCATCCCGGTCACCAACGGCGGGATCGTGTCCACCGTTGCGGCCCTGCTCACCTGGCAGGACCTCATCCGAAACACCGACAAGGCCACGGCTGATGACTTCGCCCGGCGCGCCTTCGTCAAGTCCACCCAGAGGAAGTTGCTGTCGAACGTGCTGGCCTCCACCGACGGGACCCTGCCGCCGGGGCCGAACGCCGACAACCTGGCCAAGGGCAACCAGCTCATCGCCGCCTACAAGAAGCTGCCGCTCGACTACGTGAACTTCCACTGGTACATCGACGATGACGAAGCCCTCGCCCAGACCGTCGCCTACCTTGGGAAGGCCACCGGTCACCGGGTGATCACCCACGAGATCGGCCAGTACAACGTCGAGCCCGACGTCGTGACCGGCCACCTCCGGACGCTCGACCGCTTGGGCGTGCCCATCGTGATCTGGTTCGACGCTGACGGCGACCCCGCCCTCGGCCTGCATGACAAGCCCGGCGACCTCCGGGACAACGGCAAGGCCTACCGGACCGTGGCCGAGGCCCACTGAGCACAGCCCAGCTACGCCGGACCACGGCCCATCGGGCGTCCGGAAGCGGTACGGTCGGCCGGACCACTCGTCTGGCCGGGAGTTCCCAGTGACCGCAACCACGAGGACCGAGGGCAGGCGGAGGTCGGTGTCGGCGACCATGACCGTCGCCGTTGTCGTGACCATGGTGGCGACCTCGTGCACCGGTTCGGACACGAAGGCGGACCGGACGTCCACCTCGTCGACCCGTCCGGCCGGGGCGGACGCCGCCCCGCCGTTGCACGGGAAGGTCCACGTGTCGGTCAACGATCCGAAGCGCTGCTCGGTGTACGCCGAGCGCACCTGCCTGGCCCCGTTCCCCGACGACCAGTTCACGGTGGCGGACGACGCGATGGACACCGGTCGCCGCGTGGAGCTGTCGAAGGAGTCGACCCCGGCGAACAAGGAAGGCACCCACGTCGACCCGACGGAGTGGAACCGCAACGACGGCTTCAGCCCGGGTCAACCCCTCGTGGTGTTCATGGCCGACCTCGACCCGGCGAAGACGGGACTGGCCCCGGTGACCGACATCGAAGCATCCCTGGACGACGACGCCCCGCTCGTGGTCATCGACGCCGACACCGGCAAGCGCCACCCCTACTGGGCCGAGCTCGACGCTGACGCGCTGAGCGCCGGCGACGACCAGCCGGCGCTGTTCGTGCGTCCCGCCGTGAACTGGACGGAGGGCCACCGCTACCTCGTGGCCTTCAGGGGCATGAAGGACTCGAAGGGCAAGGCGTTGTCGGCCAACCCGGTGTTCGCGGCGTTCCGCGACGGCGTGCGCACCGACGAAGCGGACGTGGAAGCCCGCCGCCGGCACGCCAACGAGGTGCTCGCCGACCTGGCCGAGCACGGCGTGGCCCGCAAGGAACTGGACCTGGCGTGGGACTTCACCGTGGCCAGCACGAAGAACCTCACCGAGCGGATGCTCACCGTTCGAGACGACGCCATGGACCAGCTCGGGGACGACGACGCCCCGGCCTTCGAGGTGATCGCCACGCCGGCAGATCGCACCGCCGAGGACGAGGCACGGGTGGTGGAGGGGACCTTCGAGGTCCCTCTCTACCTCGATAGCGAGGGCGCATCGGGCAGCCGCTTCACCTACGGGGCCGACGACCTGCCCGAGCAGTCCGGCACCTACACCGCCAAGTTCACCTGCGTCCTGCCCTTCGCGGCGCCGTCAGGCGTCGTCCCCGCCACGGCCCCGACCCCGGCGGTGACCGGCGCACAGGCCGTGGTCTACGGGCACGGCCTTCTGGGCGACCGGGGCGAGGTGCTCGGCTTCGGCGGCTATGCCATCGACCACCGCTCGATCCTGTGCGCCACCGACTGGATCGGACTCGCCGAGGACGACGTGGGCCATGCCGTCAAGGTGCTGGAGGACCTGTCAAACCTGCCCGCGCTCGTCGACCGCAGCCAGCAGGGTTTCTTAAACTTCCAGTACCTGGCCCGCCTGATGAAGAGCCCGAAGGGGCTGGCGAGCGACCCGGCGTTCCAGCTGGATGGCAAGCCGGTGATCGCCGCCGGCGACGTGGCCTACTGGGGTCGCAGCCAGGGCGGCGTCTACGGCGGGGCGGCCACGGCCATCTCGACCGAGTGGACCCGCGCCGTGCTCGGCGAGCCAGCCGTCAACTACTCCACCCTCCTCAGCCGCAGCGTCGACTTCGACGACTACTCGGTCATCCAGAAGGGCTCCTACACCGACCCCACCGTGTGGCCCACGCTGCTGTCGCTGATGCAGATGGTGTGGGACCGCGGCGAGGGCAACGGCTACGCCGCCCACCTGACCGACGACCCGCTGCCCGGCACCCCGGAGCACACGGTGATGCTGTTCGAAGCGTTCGGCGACCACCAGGTGACCAACGTGGCCACGGAGGTGGAGGCCCGCACCATCGGCGCTCGCCTGAAGGAACCGGCACTGGCCGACGGCCGCAGCCCCGACGTGGCCCCGTTCTGGGGGATCGAGCCGTTCGGCACCCTTCCCGCTGACGGGTCGGTGCTCTACGTCTGGGACTTCGGGACGCCGGCCCCGCCCACCGGTCCGATCCCGAACCGCGCCGGCGACGACCCCCACGACATGGACGCGGACACGCCCGCTGCGCTCGACGTGGTCGCCGCCTTCCTCGCCCCCGATGGCAAGGTCATCGACGCCTGCGATGCGAAGCCCTGCACCGACCGCCCCGTCGAGGGGTCCTGAGGCCAGACGCGGCGGACGGGGCCGCCCTCAGGCGGCCCCGTCCGGGTTCGATGGCCGATCGGGCCGCCAGCGGCAGCCCGACCGTGTTACGTCAGGCAGAGGCGCTGGCGGCGACCTCGTTGGCGACCTCTTCGAGCTGGGTCTGGGCGGCGGTCACGACGCCCTTGCGGTTCTTGGTGGCCTGCTCGTAGTTGAGGACCGACCGGACGTCTCGCGAGGTCACCGTCCCCGCCCTCGAGCGGGGCCTGGAGCGCAGCGGCCGCACGCGGGGCCAGCTCGAGATCTCCTTCCCGGCCTTCGTCGTCACCGGGAGCACGGAGGAGGAGATGGCGAAGTCGGACCGCGCCACCCGCGAGCAGATCGCCTTCTACGGCTCGACCCCGGCCTACGTCGGCGTGCTCGAGCACCACGGCTGGGGCGAGGCCCACGGCGAGCTCAACGCGCTCTCCAAGCAGGGGCGGTGGAAGGAGATGGGCGAGCTGATCGACGACGACATGCTCCAGACCTTCGCCGTGGTGGGTGAGCCCGAGCAGCTCGCCGCCGGCCTGGCCGAGCGCTTCGGTGACGTGGTCGACCGGGTCAGCTTCTACGCCCCGTACGCCAGCGACCCCGACCGCTGGACCACGGTCATGCGCCAGATCCACGCCGCCTGATCCACCCCCGTACCCGGGCCCCGGCGCGGAACGATCCCGACGTCGTCGTCGGGATCGTCCGTGCGGGATCCCGTCCACCAGGGCCCGCCGTGCCTTCTCCCTGTCGGCACGGGATCAGACCGGTTGGAGGCCTTCCTCCAGATATCTCGACCGGCACAACGACCGCTGGAGCTTGCCGGAGCTCGTCTTCGGGAGCGTCCCAGGGGCGACGAGCACGATGTCGCGGGCCGGCAGGCCGACCGCCGCACGCACCTTCTCGGCCACCCGGGCCCGCACCGGGCTCATCTCGGCGGTGTCAGCCCGGGACTCGGCCACCACCACGATCGATTCCTTGCCCTGGCGCCCGTCGACGCCGAACGCGATCACGTTGCCGGCCCGCACCCCGTCGACCTCGGCCACGGCCCGCTCGACGTCCTGGGGGTACACGTTGCGGCCGCCAACGATGATGAGGTCCTTGATGCGGCCACACATGACCAGCTCTCCGTCGACCAGGTAGGCGAGGTCGCCGGTGCGGAGCCACCCGTCGTGGAAGGCGGCCGCGGTGGCGTCGGGACGGTTGTAGTAGCCGGGCGTCACCGACGTCCCCCGGATCTCGAGCTCGCCCACCTCCCGCTCCTGGCGGGGCGTGCCGGTCTCGGGGTCGACCACCCGGATCTCGAGCCCGGCGACGGGCCAGCCCAAGCGGGCCAGGCGCCGGGTCGTGGGGGCGCCGGGATCGGCGGGGGCGGCGTAGCGCTCGGTCTCGAGCACCCGGGCGTCGACGTCGTCGGTGCGCAGGCCGGCCATGGGTTCGGGGAAGGTGCCGGCGATGGCCACCTCGGCCATGCCGAACGCGGGGAACACTGCGCCGGGCCGCAGCCCGTGGGGGGCGCCGGCGGCCACGAAGGCCTCGACGGTCGCCGCGTCCACCGGCTCGGCGCCGTTGAGTGCGACCCGCAGGGGGGAGAGGTCGAGGCCGGACATCCGACGCAGGGCCCGCGTGGCCAGGACCCAGGAGAAGTTCGGGCCCGCGGTGGCCGTGCCGCCGTAGTCCGACAGCCACTGCATCCAGCGGCCCGGCGACGCCAGGAAGTCCTGCGGGGATGCCAGGGCCAGGTCGGCGCCGGTGGTCATGGGCAGGATCAGGGTGCCCACCAGGCCCATGTCGTGGTACAGCGGCAGCCACGACACGAGGACGTCGTCGTCGGGCGAGAACCGGGTGGCGGCGACGATCCCGTCGAGGTTGGCGGCCACCGTGCGGTGCGGGAGCATCACCCCCTTGGGGTCGGCGGTGGACCCGCTGGTGAACTGCACGATGGCGAGCGACCCCGGGTCGATCGTCGGCTCGTCGTAGTCGCAGGCCGAGGTGCCGGCCATCTCGTCGAGGACGGCCATCGGCGGGTCACCCGGCTCGGCCTCCAGGAACGGGACCAGCTCGCGGTCCACGAGCAGCAGGGCGGTGTCGGCGCTGGCGATCCGGGTGCGGGTCTGGGCCACGAACTCCTCGATCGAGGCCATCCGCATCGGCAGGGGCAGGACCACCACCGCCGCCCCGGCCAGCCAGGTCGCCTGGATGGCGGTGACGAGCCCACGGGAGGTGGGACCGAGGATGGCGACGTGGTCGCCGGGCCTCACCCCCCGGGCCTGCAGGCCCGCCGCCATGGCCCGGGCGTCCTCGTGGAGCTCGAGCCACGACACCCGGTCGGGTCGGCCGCCACCGACGAAGGTGATGTGGCCGCCGCGGGCAGCGGCGGAACGGGTGCGGGAGACGAGGGTGGACGACACGCCCGGTTGGACTGCCCGCCGGCGCTGCCGGTTACCCGTTACCGGGCGGTAACCCCCCGAACGGGCCAGGGAATCGGGGGGACTCGCCTCGCGGGAGGGCCACTACCGTTCTTCGCCATGGTCGACGTCGCCGCCCGCCCCCCCGAGGACGTGCTCCCCGCCCGCTACGACGCCGCCCTCGCCGGGCGGATCGAGGCCGAGTGGCAGGACCGCTGGGAGCGGGACGGCACCTTCTTCACCCCCAACCCGGTCGGCCCGCTGTCCGAGGGGTTCGACCGCGTGGCCGACCGACCGAAGCTGTACCTGCTCGACATGTTCCCGTACCCGAGCGGCGCCGGCCTCCACGTGGGCCACCCCCTCGGCTTCATCGGCACCGACGTGCACGGCCGCTACAAGCGCATGATCGGCTTCAACGTGCTGCACACCATGGGCTTCGACGCCTTCGGCCTGCCCGCCGAGCAGTACGCCGTGCAGAGCGGGCGCCACCCCCGGGAGACCACCGACGCCAACATCGTCACCTACCGCCGCCAGCTTCGTCGCCTCGGCCTGGCCCACGACTCCCGGCGCAGCATCGCCACCACCGACGCCGGCTACTACCGCTGGACCCAGTGGATCTTCCTGCAGATCTTCGGTTCCTGGTACGACCACGACGCCGATCGGGCCCGCCCGGTCGGCGAGCTCGAGGCCGAGCTCGACGCCGGCACCCGCGCCCCGGCCGAGGGCACGAACCCGTTCGGGCGGCCGTGGCCGGAGCTTGACGACGCCGAGCGCCGGCAAGTCGTCGACGGGCACCGCCTCGCCTACCTGCACGAGGCTCCGGTCAACTGGTGCCCGGGCCTCGGCACGGTGCTGGCCAACGAGGAGGTGACCGCCGACGGGCGCTCGGACCGGGGCAACTTCCCGGTGTACCGGCGACCGCTGAAGCAGTGGATGTTGCGCATCACCGCGTACGCCGACCGGCTCCTGGCCGACCTCGACACCCTCGACTGGCCCGATTCGATCAAGGCCATGCAGAGCAACTGGATCGGGCGCAGCACCGGCGCCTCGGTGCGCTTCGTCACGGCCGCCGGTGACGTGGAGGTGTTCACCACCAGGCCCGACACGCTCTTCGGCGCCACCTACGTCGTCGTCGCCCCCGAACACCCGATGGTGGCCGACCTGACCGCCGGCGCCTGGCCCGAAGGCACCGACCCGGCCTGGACGGCGGGAGGGGCCACACCGGCCGAGGCGGTACCGGCCTACGTCGAGCAGGCCAGCCGGCGGTCCGAGCTCGAGCGCCAGGCCGAGTCCCGCACCAAGACGGGCGTGTTCACCGGGTCCTTCGCCACCAACCCGGCCACCGGCCAGCCGGTGCCCGTCTTCGTGGCCGACTACGTCCTGCTGGGTTACGGCACCGGCGCCATCATGGCCGTGCCCGCCCACGACCAGCGCGACCTCGAGTTCGCCCGGGCCCTGCACCTGCCGGTGGTCGAGGTGATCGCCGCCCCCGACGACTGGCCCGACGACGCCGCATCATGGCCCGAGGCCTGGACGGGTGACGGCGTGGCCGTCCGGTCCTCGAACTCCGAGGTGTCCCTCGACGGCCTGGGGGTCGCCGACGCCAAGGAGCGGATCATCGGTTGGCTGGAGGCCACCGGCGCCGGACGGGGCACGGTCAGCTACAAGCTGCGGGACTGGTTGTTCAGCCGCCAGCGGTACTGGGGCGAGCCGTTCCCAATCGTGTACGGCACCGACGGCCGGCCCCGAGCGGTCCCCGAGTCGATGTTGCCCGTGGTGCTGCCCGAGATCGACGACTACGCCCCGGCCACGTCCGACCGCGAGGACTCCCTGCCCGAACCGCCCCTCGGCCGGGCCACCGACTGGGTGGAGGTGGAGCTCGACCTGGGCGACGGTCCTCAGGTCTACCGGCGGGAGGTGAACACGATGCCCCAGTGGGCGGGGTCGTGCTGGTACGAGCTCCGCTACCTGGACCCCACCAACGAGGACACGTTCTGCGACCCCGCCGTCGAGCGGTACTGGATGGGGCCCCGCACCGTTGGCGACTCGGGTGGCGTCGACCTCTACGTGGGCGGCGTGGAGCACGCCGTCCTGCACCTGCTGTACGCCCGCTTCTGGCACAAGGTCCTCTTCGATCTCGGCCACGTCAGCTCGTTCGAGCCGTACCACCGCCTGTACAACCAGGGCTACGTGCAGGCCTACGCGTTCAAGGACGAGCGGGGGCTGTACGTCGACGCCGCCGCCGTAACCGAGGCGGATGGGGGTTGGGAGCTGGACGGCCGCCCCGTCACCCGCGAGTACGGGAAGATGGGCAAGAGCCTGAAGAACTCGGTTACGCCCGACGAGATGTACGAGCAGTACGGGGCGGACACGCTGCGGCTCTACGAGATGTACACCGGTCCGCTCGACCAGAGCCGGCCGTGGGACACCAAGCCCATCGTCGGCATGTACCGGCTGCTCCAGCGGGTGTGGCGCAACCTGATCGACGAGGAGACGGGGGCGTGCCGGGTCCTCGACTCGCCAGCCGACGACGAGACGCGGCGCCGGTTGCACCGCACCATCGCCGGCGTGCGCGAAGGCATGGAGACCCTGCGGTTCAACACGTCGATCGCCCGCATCACCGAGCTCAACAACCACCTCACCTCGCTGTCCGCCGCGCCCGGCGGCGGCACCCCCCGGGAGGTGGCCGAGCCGCTGGTGCTGATGCTGGCCCCACTGGCTCCCCACATCGCCGAAGAGCTATGGCGCCTCCTCGGCCACGAGGGGTCCCTCACCCGCGAGCCGTTCCCCGAGGCCGACGAGCGCTGGCTGGCCGTCGACACGGTGGAGGTGCCGGTGCAGGTGGACGGCAAGGTGCGGGGCCGGGTCACGGTTCCCACCGAGGCGGACGCGGATGCCCTCGAGGCGGCGGCGCGGGCCGACGCCCGGGTGGCCGGCCTGCTCGCCGACCGCACCGTGCGGAGGGTGGTGGTCGTGCCCGGCCGCCTGGTGAACTTCGTCCTCGGCTAGTTCGGTTCGCCGCCGGGCCGGTGGTACCGTGAACGGTCCACCGCGGGGCTATAGCTCAGTTGGTAGAGCGCTTCCATGGCATGGAAGAGGTCTGGGGTTCGATTCCCCATAGCTCCACCAGCGAAACCGCAGGTCAGCGGGGGTGGCGAGGCTTCAGAGCCAGGGCGGCGGCAGACGAGGGGAGCCCAACGGGGAGCCTAACGTCGGGCCATAGGCTCCCCGGGGGTAGCGAGGCGAGCGACTGGGTTCCACGCACCGGACCTGAAGCGCCGAATCGCCCGCACCTCCCTACCCGGGCGGGTCGCCAGCGGGGCTTAGGCGGCGCCTACGGGGGCGGTTGCGGGGGCCCGAGGCCCCCCGGGGGAGCCGCCACCCCGTGACGGATAGTAGGTGCCACCCCGTGACAAGTAGCAGGTGTCACGCGCTCCTGCGGCGGTAGGCCCGTTGCCGGCACGCTGGCGAGCAGTAGCGGCGGTCCGTGCGGCCGAGCACCGGGGCCCCGCACTGGTCACACTCCGCTCCCGGCCCGTTGAGCTCATGGGCGAGTCTGAGGCGGAGCCGTCGAATGTCTCGCTCCACCTCGCGCAGCTGCGTGACCCACTCCTCGAGCCGGTCCGGGTCGAGTGACGCGTAGTCGTCGTCGTCCAGAAGTTCGGCGAGGCCGGAGAAGCGGGAGGCGCGGACTGTTTCCTCGACGACGACGAGCGGGTCGATGATGTGGTGTTGTGGCATGTTACGGACGTTAGCCGTAACGCTGTACCGAAGGGGGGAGGCTCAGGCGGCGGTGTGGCCTCGCCAGCCGGCCGAGCGCACCTTGCGTGCCTCCCGGCGCTCGGGCTCGCTCATGGCGCCCCACACGCCGTTCAGGGTGGGATCGGCGAGCGCGTGGGCGCGGCACTCGTCCCGTACCAGGCACCGCTCGCACACGGCCTTAGCCGGGGCGCTGGACTGGCCCAGCTCGGGGAAGAACACCACCTCGGGATGCTCACGACAGGCGGCGTCGGCGTGCCATGCGGGGCGGGCGGTGAGCACGTCGAGCAGGGAGACGGTGTAGGCGCCCGGTTGCATGAGCGCCACCAGTTCCTCGAGCTGCACGGCCCGAAGGGTACCCCCCTACCCCTGACCGGGGATGCCTTCACCCCGGGGCCGCCCGCCGACAGGAAGACGGTCCCGGGGATGAAGGCGCTGGTGGTGGCGGCGTCGACACCGCACGCATCGACGCAGCGGGGCAGGAGGGACCCCGCACCACCACCAGGACTCGTCAGGCGGTCCCGTTGTACGTGATCTTCACGATCCCCGAAGGCCGGGTCACCCCGAGCGCCAGGCGCTCCTCGGCGATCACCTTCACCAAGTTGTTCGTCGAGGCGCTGTACGGATCGACGAAGAGCTTCGCCGGCTCCCGGGAGAACACGACCGTTGAGGCGGCCAAGTTGGCGACGATGCCCGTGCCTGCGGTGATCTGCGACGTCACCGTGACCGGAACTCCCCAGAGGCTCAGCACCGGGCCGGCCGCCGGGTCGTGGCTGACGATCAACTCGCCCGTCGACGCCGGGGTTCGAAGAACCAGCTCCCAGTCCGCGGGATTCAGGATGATCCGGTCGGCGTCGAGGTACGAAGTCCCGCTTCGCAGCATGGCGACGCCGTGGAGGATGCTGAGCAGCCGTGCCTCGGCCGCAACCGGGGCGTAGGTCTGGATTCCGGTCGTGTTCACCAGGCCGGTCAGGTTCGTGCCGGCGCCGTCACCACTGATGATCTGGGCGTTCTCGGCCAAGACGATGCCGGCGATCATCTCGTCCTGCACGACCTGCTGAAAGTTGCCGTAGTCGGCCAGGGCCTCGGACGACACGCTGACCCAGTGGGCCAACTTGCGGATCGCCAGGGTGATCGGCGTCCACGCTGGGCTGCTCTCGGCCTTGGCCGCACCCTCGGCCACCGTGGCCGCTGCGCTGGCGGCCGTGGTCTGCCGGTAGTAGACGACGCTCGCCGACTCGGTGACCTGGGTGGGCATGTAGGACGCAATCCGGCTCGGTTCCCTGGCCCAGGTGACGGGCTGCTGCTGGTAGTCGGGGACCACGCTCATGCCCGGCGCCAGCACGGCCCGGGACTCGACGCCTGAGGCGGTCGCCGAGACGGCCCGACGCTCGAGCACCCCGGCGTGCAGCTCACGGAGCGCCGGCTCGTCGAAGTTGACCCTCGGGAGGTTCCCGACGGCACGTAGGCCACGGGTGGTACCACCGAGGAGAGGAGCGACGGCGACGTTGGCGGCGTCGATGTCGGCGGTACGGGCGGCACCGTCGAGCAGGTTCCCGACCGCAGCGTTGGCGGCCTCGAGCTCGGAACGCAGCTCGGTGCAACGGGACTGCTCCGAGGGGGTCAGGTCACGGCCCGCAGCACCCTCGACGAGCCCTCGCAGCTCCTGGCGCAGCTCGTTGGCCCGGGCCCAGTTCGCCCGGGCAAAGTCAGTTTGTGTGGCCATGGTTGGCCCCTTTCTCAGCATGAAGCACATGGCTTCGGAACGGTGATCGGTCCCTCGCTGGTGGGGTGCGCCCGGCCAGAGCGGTCGCTTCGACTGCGGCCCGATGGGGTGCGCCCGGTCGGACAACCGCACTAGAAGCTGACCGCAGCGTACCCCCTACCGGCACCCCCTACAAGGGCCCGGCCGTCAACCGGGCGAACCGCCGCCGAACATCCAGTGCCTCGACCACGCCGAACCAGGCCGCCAGCTCCTCATCCGGGGCGTGCTCGGCCAGCCGGCCGGCCAGCACCCGCATCGCCGCCGCCGCCAGCTCGCCCCCAGAGCCGGCGGTGTCCACCAGGGCGTCGAGCTCGGCCACGAATCGCTCGAGCTGGTCCGGGTCGAGGGCTTCGACGCCGGCCAGGAGGTAGCTGTCGGGGGGATTGTCGGGCACGGGTGCCTCCTAGGGGGAAAAGGGGAACGGCTCGAAAAAATGGCCTCGGAACCCTGCACGCAAAAAGTCAGGGGGACGGGTCTTCCGGCGGGTCGCAGGTCGGCGAACTTTCGCTCACCGGGTGCCGCGGGTCGTCGGTGCTCATGGCGTCGCCTCGTCCTCCGCAGAACCCGCGTTGGGGTCATAGAGGCTGTCGAGGAGGTTCGCGTCGGCGTCGGCCTGGAGGGTGGCGACGTCGACGCCGAGCACCAGGGCGGCTGCGCCGAGAAGCCAACTGGCGGCGTTCACGGCGTTCACGGCGTCAACCTCGTCGGCGAGGCTGTAGCCGAGGTCACCGTGCATGAAGCTCGCCTCCCGGCCGGCGTGGTCGAGGGCCCCGAAGGCAGCGACGAAGGCTTCCCGTAGGACACGGTCAAGCTCGTCGAGGTTCTCGCGCACGAAGCGGCGCTTGTCGGGGTACGACGCCGCGTCGTCGGGCGTCGCGGCGTCGTAGCCGTCGAACGCGTCGGGGTCGTCGAACGGGTCGAGTGTGTCGGTGGTGGTCATGGTGTTCTCCTTTGGTGGGTTAGGTGCCGACAGAACCGCTAGAACCGACAGAACCTCCGGCGGGTCGGGGTTCTGTCGGCTGTGTCGGTTCTGTCGGTTGACATAGGGGATTGACGGCGTAAACCGACGAGGGCGGCCGGCCGCCCTTCGGCGATGGCGGCGGGTCGGTGAGGCGGCGTATCCAGCCCCGTTCTTCGAGGAGCTCGAGCACCGGGTCGAGGTCGGTGGCTTTCGGGAAGCGAGCCTCATGGGCGCGGTGGGCTTCGCGGCGGGTGAACCGCTCCCGGTCGCGGAGCCAGGGGGCGACCGCTCGGGCGTCGGCGATGAGCGGATCGGCGCCCATGAGGTCGAAGGCGGCGGCGGCGTGGGCGGCGCAGTAGTCGGCGAGGTCGAGGGCGGCTCGCATGGTGGTGGCGGTGATCGGCTGACCCCAGCCCGTCCGCACGTTGCCGGCGAGGTGGATCAGCCCGGCCATGCGCACGGTGGCGCCGGCCAGCTTCCCCGCCCAGTCGGCGAGGTGGCCGAGGTCGCCGGACGGGCCGAGGCGAGGTTCGAGGGCCCGTTCGGCTTCGAGGAGCACCCCTCGGGCGTCGGGGGTGAGGGTGAGCACGGCCGGGTCGGACCACTCGGCGAGAGTTGAGACGAGGACGGTCAGCTCGGCGTCGTAGCGGTCGCCTACCGCTGCGGATACCGGCGGGGTGCCGACGCTGCGCCGTCCGATGTTCGAGGGGGGCACGGCGTAGAGGAACCGTGCGAGGAGCCCTCGGCCTCGGAACCCTGGCCGGTCGGCGATGGAGCGGAGCACGTCGGGTTGGACGGCGAGCCCCACGGTCAGCGCCGGCGCGGCGACGTACTCGGGCGCCCTGCCCTTGCGGTCGACTCGCAGCGGATCGCCGGCGTGGCCGCGCAGGTACACGCCGAGGTTCGGTCCGTTGGAGTAGCGGCCGGCCATGATGTCGAACACGTCACCTTCGGCCGACAGAACCGCCACTCGCCCGCCCTGGGCGGCGAGGAGCGACGCCAGGGCCTCGGGGGTGGCGTCGTCGGCGAGCAGGCGGGGCGTGGTCGGCACGACGACGGCCTCGGCCGTGTGCGCTGACTCCACGGCGTCGGCTAGGGCCTTCTCACGGTCGGCGCCCGTGGCCCGCCCGGCGATGGCCGCCGCTTGCTCGGCGGCCTTCTCGGCAGCCTTACGGCGGGTGACGGCCTCGACGACGAGAGGGCCGGCGGCGGCGATGGCGTCGCGTTCGGCGACGACGAGCGGCGCCGTCACCCTCGCCACCACCGCCGACTTGCGCGACCCGGGCGGCATGGCGACCGCGGTGAACAGGTTGAGCGGTTCACGCCAGCCCGGGGCCACCTCGACCACCGCCCGGCCACCGGCGGCGGTAGCCAGCGCCGCCAGCACCAGGGCGCCGGGCATGCACGTCGGGGTTTGGGTCGCCACGGCCAGGGCTTCGACGAACTCGGCGAGCCATAGGGGCAGGGCGCGCACCGGGAACGGCGGCGTCGAGGTCGTGCGGCCGAGCGGCAGCGGCGGGAGCCAGCCCGACGGGTCGGGCCCGGTGTCGTCGGTCGGCTCGTCCTCGCCGAGCAGCAGCCGCAACCTCTCGGCACCAGAACTAGGCGAGGCCATTGGGTACCTCCCACTCGAGCTCGTCGAGGGCGGCGTCTACCTCGGCCCGGAACCGGGCGTCGTCGCAGTCGCAGGAGCGCCGCCAGTCGTCGAGGTCGGCGACGGGTGGGCGAAGGTGCGCGACCTGGCAGCCGGCGCCGGTGAGCGCCGGGGTGAGCTTGGCCCGGAGCCGGTCGCCGGCCTCGTCGGCGTCGAACATGGTCACGACGTCGAGCCCGGCGACGGCCGCGGCGAGCTTCGCCACCGCCGTCGAGCCGGTGCCCGGCAAGGCGACGACCGCTTGGCCGATCCAGGCGTGGGCGAGGGCCACGGCGTCGGCCGGCCCTTCGACCAGTACCACCGAGCCGCACTCCGCTGCGGCGTCGAGGGCGGCGAGCAGGTCAGTAGTGGCGTAGGGGATCGGCGCTCGTCCGGTGGGAGAGAGCCACTTCGGTTCACCGCTCCCGGTGGCCCGGTCCTGGTGCCATCGCACCTCGCCACCGCACTGAAACGGGAAGCGGATACGGGGCCGGCCTCGTCGGTCGGCGACGGCGTGCAGCCCGGCTTCGTCGGCGACGTCGCGGTGCCAGCCTCGGGCGTCGAGGAAGGCGGCCAACACCCGCTCGGCGGCGGCGGGTGGCAACAGTGGGGGGTCGGCCGGTGGTGCGGGTCGGGGCCTCGGCATGGCCGCCGGGCGTTGTTCCTGGCCGGCACGGCGGCGCAGCTCGGCGAAGGCGTCGGCCACGCTGAGCCCGCACGCCAGCGCGAGCACGTCGACGGCCGTACCGCCACCGCCGCAGCCGTGGCATTTCCAGAGCCCGCGAGCGGCGTCGAGACTGACCGGCGGCGAAGCGCCGCTCTGCGCGTGCTGAGGGTTGGGGCAGGGCCAGCCGCCGCCGCGGGCCTGCGGCCCGACCAGCTCGGCGAACAGCGACGGGAGGTCGACGGCGCCGAGCACGTCGTCCCGGTCGTCGATGAAGGCGGTCACCGAGGCACCGCCGCAACAGCTCGAGCGGCGCCAACTTCGGCGGCCGCCCGCATGCTTCCGCTCCACCAGCCGACCACCGCTTCGACAGCGAGCGACGGTGCCCAGCCGGCGGCCACGGCGCTGGCGACTGAGTGCTCCGCGTCGGCCGCCACGGTCGCGGCGAGGGTGGCGAGAGCGTCGAGCCGCTCGGTCGGCTGGTGGAGCCGTTCGGCGGTGCTCGCCGGGTGGTACCCGGTGGGGGTATCCTCGGGGGCGTCGAGCCAGCCAGCCGACAAGTCCCGCCCTCGGCACCCAGCCGGGGGCGGTGGCGCGTTAGGGCTCACGACGCGACGGGCGGGTGCTGGTCGGCGCTCAGCTCGGCGGCGAAAGCGTCGATGGCGGCGGCGGGGATGAGGCGGAGCCGGCCGCTGTACTGCACGTAAGGGAGCCGTCCGGCGGCCATCTCGGCGTAGAGCGCTGTGCGCTTGATGCCCAGCACCTCGCTTGCCTCGTTCAGTCGGTAGAACTTCTTCGTCATGGGAGCCTCCATCCCGGGGGGTTCAGTGGGCATCACCCTGCGCCGTGGGATTGTGCGGTACAACGGTTGTCGTGGAACTCGCACAATCCCAAGTGACGGCCGAGTACGGCGACGGCTTCGTGGTGCTGAAGGTGCCGACGACGGAGACGCCGGGTGTTGTCGCGCTCGAGGGCGTGGTGACGCTCAGGAACTTCGTCGACGTCGATCACGACGTGCGCGTGGCGCTCGCCGTGGAAGACGGCGGCCGCCACGTGGTCGAGGAGGTGGCGCTCATCCGCCGCCCCGGTGGGCCGCCGGTGACGGTCAGGGCGATGCAGCGGGCCAGCCTCGGCTACTTCGTCCGTCAGGCGAGGTCGAAGATGTCCAGCTCAGCCGTGCTTGTACCCGGAGGCGGGTGGATCTTCGGCGAGCACGGGCCGGGGATCCGGGTGAGAGTCCCCGGGACGGACTTCGTGCACAAGGTGGAGCCGGGCGACCCGGACGTGTTGGACGCTGCCATCCCGGGCCGTCGTCGAGGCGGGCGCCGGCCAGGTAGAACCGCTGACCAACTGCGCGCCGTGGGCAAGGTCTACCGGGACGCGCTGGTGGCCGGTGAGCGGGCACCGGTCAGGGTCGTGGCCGAGCTCGGCGAGGAGCTGGGCATCGTCGGCCGTGGGCCACAAGCGGAAACGGCGGCCCGCAAGTGGATCGAGCACGCCCGGAGAGCCGGCTTGATCCCCCCGGCGGTGAGCACCCGACCATCGCTTGCCGACTACGACGGCTGGACGGCTAGCCGCTGAGGGCGGCGCCCATCGGGGCGGCCGCCGCGCCGACAGTCGGGCTCAGGGCGTGGGTGTAGACGAGGCGGGCCATGCGTAGGCCGTCGTGGCCGAGCACGTCGGCGACGTGTTCGAGGGGAACCCCGGCGGCGGCCATGAGCGAGGCGGCGGTGTGGCGGAGGTCGTAGGGGCGGAGCGGTCCTTCGATCCCGGCCCGCCCGGCGATGGCGCGCAGGTCCCGGCGCAGGTTGGCGGCGTCCACCGGGGTACCTCGCTCGGTGATGAAAACGAGGTCGGCCCAGGCGGCCGGCCAGCGGTCCCCCACGGCGAGGCGTTCTTCGACCTGGCGTCGCCGGTGGGCCCGTAGGGCGTCGCGGACGGGTTCGGGCATGGCAAGGCTCCGACGGGACCGGCTGGTCTTGAGCGCCCCCAGCGAAGGCGTGGTGGCCTGCCAGGTGAGAGCGGAGCGGACGTGGAGCAAACCGCCTTCGAGGTCCACGTCGGCCCATGACAGGCCGAGCGCTTCGCCGGGGCGGAGTCCGAGCCCGCCCAGCACGGACCACACGGCGGCCAGGCGGGTCCCTTCGGCGGCGACGAGGAGGCGGCGCAGCTCACCCGCGGTGAGCGCCCGTCCTTCCCGGGCCTTCTCGCCGGCCGGCAGCTCGGCCAGGGCGGCCACGTCCTTCGCGACGAGGTCGCGCCGCTGGCCCCATCGCAGGATGCGGCCGAGCACCGAGCGGAGCCGGCTGACCGATGCGGCGCTGAGCGGGCCGGGGTCGCGCTTGCGGCCCGCAGGGCGGGGGACGGTGCCAGCAGCGGCCGAGCGGAGGAACCGTTCGATGTGGGTGGCGCGGAGGGCGTTGAGGCGGTGAGCGCCGAGCCCGGCGGTGAGCAGGTCGGCCGCCCAACCCATCGCGTCCCCGGTCGCCGGGGAGAGGGTGGGCACGACGGCGCTGGACCACTCGCCGATGAGGTCGGCGACGGTCATGGTCGCCGGTGCCGTCGCTCCCGCTTCCAGCTCGGCTCGGCGTTGCTTGAGGCGCCGAGCGACCTCGGGGCGGCTCGGCCCGGTGACCTTGACGCGCCGTCGTCGGCCGGTGCCGTCCGTGCCCAGGTCGAGCACTCCGACCCACCGATTGCGGTCCGGCTCCTCGAAGATCGAGCCGTCACCCTTGCCCCGTCGTTGACCTCTTCCCATGCAGGGAAGTTAGCAGGGGGAGCCTAAAGGGGAGCCCATCTCTGGCGCACCACCACGGACGGGTGCGAACATGGTCGGACGAGAAACCCCTTACACGCTGGACGTTTGCGGATTGTGACGGACGGCCACGGACGCGCTAGATTCCATGGCATGGAAGAGGTCTGGGGTTCGATTCCCCATAGCTCCACCCGGGTTCCTCCCGCGAGCTGAGAGGTCGTTGATGGACCAACGTGATCGGCCTGGTTCGCTCCCAGAGCGAGGGACCACAGGCGGCGTCGACCGCCTCCGCCCGGTGGTGCTGGGGATGGCGGTGGTGGTGTTGCTGTTCGGCGTGCTGGCGGTGATCCGCGGCGGTGACGATGGTGGGGAGCGTTCCGTGCGAGCTAGCCCGAACGGCGCCGCTTCGCGGGGCGCGAAGGATGTTGGTCGCCGGGGCTCGACGTCGACCACGGCCGGGCCCACCTCCTCCTCGTCAGCATCGTCCACCTCCGCTTCGTCGACCTCGACGACCGCACCCGAGGCCGGCTCCGGCGAACCAGAGCTGACCCTCCCGGCGGCCGACCCCACCGCGCCGCCGCAAGCGCCGTACGGCGTGTTCACCGGAGGCAAGCTCTACCTCCGGGGATCGGTGCCGTCGGAGGACATCGCCCAGCGCTACGTGCGCAAGGCGACCGCCATCCTCGGTGCGGCCAACGTGGTGGTGCAGGCGACGCTCGACCCGAGAGCGCCGGCGGGACCGGCCCGGGTGATCGTCGAGGAGCAGTTCACTTTCCCCGTGGACTCGACGACGATCGATCCCAAGTTCGACGCTCTCCTGGCGGTCGGTGCCGTCGCCCTCGAGAAGATCCCCGAGTCGACGCTGGTCATCGTCGGCCACACCGACAGCTCGGGCAGCGCCGACTACAACCAGCAGCTCTCCCTGCGACGGGCCCAGATCATCGTCGACTACATGGTGTCCAAGGGCATCCCCGCTGATCGCATCAAGGCCGTCGGCCGGGGCGAGGCCGAGCCGATCGCTGACAACCGCACGGCCGAGGGGCGGGCCCGCAACCGCCGCATCGAGGGCACCCTCGAAGGGGTCATGCCCTGACCGCTCTCGGCGCGTTCCCCCGCGGATCACGACCCTCGTCACTCCACCGCAGCGGCCCAGACCTCGAATGAGCGGAGCGGCGCCGGACCGAATGCGGTGGTGAACGCCACGTCGGTGGCGTCGCGGCCCCGGGCCATCGGCACCCGCCCGATCCGTGGGGTGTTGTGGCGGGCATCGAAGGCGTACCAGCCGCCATCGAGGCGGGCTTCGAACCAGGCGTGGAAGTCGATCGGCGTCTCGGACGGTTCGACACCGATGTCGCCGAGCCAGCCGGACACGTAGCGGGCCGGGATGTTGAGGCAGCGGCACATGGCGATGGCCAGATGGGTGAAGTCGCGGCACACGCCCGCCCGCTGCTCCATCACGTCGACCGCGCCGGCCGAGGAGTTGGCGTGCTCGTAGCCGTAGACCAGCCGATCGTGGACCCAGTCGCAGATGGCCTGCACCCGTGGCCACCCGGGAGTGACGGCACCGAACATCTCCCACGCCGCGTCGCCGACCCGGTCGACCTCGCAGTACCGGCTGGGCAGGAGGAAGGGCACCTCGTCGGGCATGAGGTCCTCGACCGGCACCTGGCCCGCCTCGGGGTGGCACGGGTCGGGCCGGCCGTCGTCGTCCACGACGAGATCGCTCGTGACCCGGAACGGCCCCGTCGGAGTGACGATCTGGTCGCCCCGGTTGCCGAAGCCGTCGATGAACATGGCGTTGCGCCGCGAGGGCGCCGGCTCGATCCGGAGGTCCTCCACCAACCGGAGGCTCGTCACCCGGGACTGGTGGAGCCGCATGAGCAACTGCATGGGCACAGGCCCGTCGGTCTCGAAGGAGATGTCGAACCCGACCCGGATCAGCATCTCAACCGGTGCGCGTGAGCTCGACGGACACGGCGAGCTTCTCGGCCCGCCGGCCGCTGTAGACGCCTCGCAGGGGGGAGACGTCCCGGTAGTCACGCCCCCGGGCGACGAGGACGTGGCGTTGGCCCACCCGGCTGCCGTTGGTCGGGTCATAGGCGTACCAGTCGCCCAACCAGGCCTCGATCCACGCATGGCTCTCGCCGACGACGGACTGGCCGACGGTGGCCGAGGCGACGGGGTAGAGGTAGCCCGACACGTAGCGCGCCGGTATGCCGACGGTGCGCAGGGCGCCGAGGGAGAGGTGGGCGAAGTCCTGGCACACCCCCTTCCCGTGGTGGAACACCTCGAGGGCCGACGTGGAGACGCGCGTGACCCCCTTGACGTAGTCGAGCCGGTCACCGATCCCCTCGAGCACCGACGCCACGGTGGGGACGGGCGCGCTCTGTCGGAACGTGCTGGCCCAGGCGGTGATGTCTTCGTGGGCTGGGACGTAGGTCGACGGAGCCAGGTACTCGGCCAGGCGGTCGTGCTCACCTTCGACGCTGTCCCACCCGGTCGACTCGTCGGGGCCGTCGACATCGGACGTCTCCACCGTGGACGTGCCGACGACGGTCAGCTCCTGGTGAGGGGTGTTCACCTCGAAAGCATGGACGAGGGTGCCCCAGTAGTCCCAGTAGCGGTAGGGGGGCGCGGCCGGGAGGATGTCGACCGCGGAGGCGAGCGTGATCTGTGACGGCGTGCTCTGAGGGGTGATGCGGGCCTCGTTGTAGGAGGCCTGCACGGGCTCGGCGTAGCGGAACCCGCTGCTGTGCCGTACACGGATCCGCCACGTCATGGTCGCCCTCCTGGCGCCGAGATCACGCGCTCCACTCCGTGGCGGCGGTGTGGCGGAAGTGCCGGGCGGCGATGGCGTCACCGGCTTGAGAGCAAAGCGCCTGGATCGTGGCCAGGAACTCGGGCAGGTCGTCGAGCAGCTCGGTGGAGTGCCGGAACTCGAGGCTGTTGTGGGCCTGGCCGAGGAGGCGGCGGGCGGCATCGTCGAGCCCGACGCGACTGGTCGACGGCGCCAGCTCGGCCAGGCACCTCTCGGCGGTGGTCAACGCCGAGAACATCGAGCGGGGGAACAACCGGTCGAGCAGGAGGAACTCGGCCACCAACGACGCGTCGACCGCCCGGCGGTAGGTCCGCAGGTAGGCCTCGTGCGCGGAGCAGCACTTGAGCGTCGTCACCCAGCCGGTCCGGCCCTGACCGTCGGCGAAGCGGGCGGTGAGGAGCCGGGCGGTGATGTCGACCCGCTCGAGGCTGCGGCCGAGCACCAGGAACTGCCATCCCTCGTCGCGGCTCATGGCCGAGTCGGCCAGCCCGCTGATCATGGCCGCCCGCTCCTTGACCCACCGGAAGAAGGAGTGAGGCACGAACCCCGCCGAGTCGGCCTGCCGAGGGAGCTGGTTGTAGGTGGCGTTCATGGCTTCCCACATCTCGGCCGGGATGACCTCGCGCGCACCACTGGCGCTGCGCCGAGCGGCGCCGAGGGCTCCGACGATGGACCCGGGGTACTGGACGTCGAACGCGAGCAGCTCGTTGACGAGCTCGGCGTTGACCTCCCGTCCCTCGGTGCGCTCGTGCATCCCCATCACGCCGAGGAGCGCTTCGCAACTCGACCTGGTCGTATCCGCCGGCTGCTCGAGCAGGAGGTGGAAGTGCACGTCGAGGATCCGGGCCGTGCCCTCGGCCCGCTCGATGTCGCGCCCGACCCAGTACAACGACTCGGCGATCCGGCTCAGCACGTCGGGCCCTGCTGTTGCTGCTGGGCGCCCTGCTCGTGGGCGGGGCCCGGCGGCGGGGGGCTACCGGGCGGGACGGCCATGAGGCTCGTCGGCGCCGAGGTGCGCTCCCTCGGGACCGACGGTTCGGCCAGGACCCAGGTGTCCTTCGAGCCGCCGCCCTGGCTGGAGTTGACCACGAGGTTGCCCTCCGACAGCGCCACCCGGCTCAGGCCCCCCGGTACGACCCAGACCTGGTTCCCGTCGTTGACGGCGAAGGGACGCAGGTCGACGTGGCGGGGCTCGAGCCGGTCCCCGCAGTGGGTCGGCGACGTCGAGAGCTGAACGACCTCCTGGGCGATCCACCCACGGGGCTCGACGAGGATCTCCTCCCGCAGGCCGGCCAGCTCGGCCGGCGACGCCTGCGGTCCGATGACCAGGCCGGATCCGCCCGATCCGTCCACCGGCTTGCACACCAGAGCATCGAGCCGGTCGAGCACCATCTCGAGGACGTCGGCCCGTTCGAGGCGGTAGGTCTCGATCGTTCCCAGCACCGGTTCCTCACCGAGGTAGAAGCCGATCATGGCACCGACGAACGGGTAGACGGCCTTGTCGTCGGCGACACCGTTGCCCACGCCGTTGGCGATCGTCACGTTGCCGGCCCGGGCGGCGTTGACGATCCCGGCGCAGCCGAGCATCGAGTCCGCCCGGAACTGGACCGGGTCGAGGAACTCGTCGTCCACCCGCCGGTAGACGACGTGCACGGGCCGCTCCCCCTCGGTCGTGCGCATGAGGACACGCCCGTTGCGGCACACGAGGTCACGGCCCTCGACCAGCTCGACACCCATCTGGCGGGCCAGGAAGGAGTGCTCGAAGTAGGCCGCGTTGAAGACGCCCGGGGTGAGCACCACGACGGTGGGGTCGGTCACGCCGTGGGGCGCCGACGCCTGCAGCGCCTCCAGCAGCCGGGAGGGGTAGCCGTCGACCGGTGCGGTCGGATGGCGGGCGAACAGCTCGGGGAAGACCTGGGTCATGGCCCGCCGGTTCTCGATGACGTAGGAGATCCCCGACGGCGTGCGGATGTTGTCCTCGAGCACGGAGAACCGCCCGTTCGGGCCGCGCACCACGTCGATCCCGGCCACGTGCACACGCACCCCGTTCGCCGGCTCGATCCCGTAGGCCTGCCGGTGGAAGTGCCGGGAGCTGGTCACCAGGCCCCGGGGGATGATGCCGTCGTCGAAGATCCGGCCCGGGCCGTAGACGTCGGCCAGGAACGCCTCCAGCGCGTGCACCCGCTGGATGACCCCCCGGCTGATCTCGTCCCACTCGGCCGCCGCGATGAGGCGGGGAACGAGGTCGAGCGGGAACGGACGCTCCTCGCCCGAGAGGGAGAACGTGATGCCCTGGTCCCGGAAGCTCCGGTCCCTCACCGAGCAACGGGCGTCGAAGTCCGCCGGCGACAACGCCTGCAGGGCCTCGTAGAGCTGGGCGTATGCCGGGCGGGGGCGCGACGGCCCCTCGAACATCTCATCCCAGGCGGGGCCACCGAGATAGCCCTCGAACAGGTCGCCCATCCCCCCATCTCTATCCCGACCATGTTTCGAGAACGTTTCCGGGGCTACGGACAGGCCGGAGCCCGCGCCCCGACTCGCCGCCCGAGCTCAGCCCGGGCGGGGGGCGGGCTCGGTGGCGGCCCTCCAGTCGAGGCGGGGCACATCGGCCCACAGGCGCTCGAGCTCGTAGTAGCGGCGGGCCTCGTCCAAGAAGACGTGGACCACGAAGCTGCCGTAGTCCAGGAGCACCCACCGGAGGTCGTCGAGGCCCTCGGTGCGGATCGGCTTCGGTCCCCCGGCCGCCGCCACCTGGCCCTCCACCTCCTCGGCGATGGTCCGCACGAGACGGGTGTTGGTGGCCGACGTGATGACGAAGGCGTCGGTGATCGCGAGCACGTCGCCGACCTCCAGCACCACCGTCTCCTGGCCCGACTTGTCGTCGCAGGCCCGGGCGGCAACGGCGGCCCAGGGCTCGGCCGGTTCGAGCTCAGCCACCCCCGCTCCCCCGCCCGGCGGCCCGGCGACGCAGCGCGTCACGCCCGAGGACGACGATGAGGTCGACCGCCTCGGTGCTGCGGGCGTCGTACACCAGGCGTGCCCCCCCGAGCACGAGGGCGACCTGCTGCGCCGCCGCCTTGCGAGCCCGGGAGTGGTACTCGATCGTCGTCCGCTGCAGCCCGAACCGGCGGGCGTTGCCGATGGCGTCGATCTGGGCTCCGTTGTAGACCAGGTCGTAGGCGATGCCGGGGTCGATGGGGTCCCCGTTGGCTCCGTTCAACAATCGCACCGAGTAGCGCGAGCCGAGTCCCGGAGACACCGGGAAGGGCACGGCATCGGTGATCTGGCGGCGGATGCCCCGTGGGTCCGGCTCGAACCGTTGCCGGCCGTCGCTGCCGACATCGGCGGCGGGCACGACGTCGAGGGTGTCGATGTTCGACCTGGCGGCGGCGAGCGTACGCACGAAGGGGCCGATGCCGGATTCGGTGGTGGGCACCGGTTCGGGATCGGTCGACGCGGCGATGGCATCGAGCCACGCCTCCCACACGATCTGGTGGCGGACCAGGCGGTTCAGGTCGCTCTCGCCGGACCGGCCGGCGGCCAGGTAGGGGCCGACGTCATCGGCCTCGAGCACGACGCGACCGGCCGGGAAGCTGGCCGTCGTGGTGGTCACCGAGTCCGGGTTGTCGATGGTCAGGGGGGCGACCGGCGCGACGGCCTGCGCCCACGCGTCGTCGTCGAGGTCGATCACCGACCCGAAGCCCAGGGTTAGCAGGGTGGCGGTGCGAGCCACCATGCCTTCGTCGTCGTCGATGGTGTACGCCGCCCGCAGTGTGTTGATGTAGAAGGCCGGGTTGATCAGCTTCGTGTCGAGGGGCACGAAGAGGACGGTGCCGCCCGCCTCGCCCGCCCCCAGGGCCAGCACGGTGAGACCGAGCGGGTCCCCCTGGGCGTCGCGTTGGACCACCAGGGCCGTCGGGGTGGGCTCCACGATGGCCCGGTACCCGGGAGCGCGAGGGTTGGTCACGGGGTCGAAGACCTGGCCGGCGCGGCTGCGCCGGATGGTGTGCAGCCCCGCGAACCCCAGGGTGGGGATGGCCAGCACGAGCAGCAGGATCGTGATGGCGAAGGCCACGGACCGCAGTCCGACCCGGCGCCGGGGGGCAGCGGCCGCCTCGGTGCGCTCGGCGGCCCTCGGGGACCCCTGCCGTTCCGGCGGGTCCGGAAGCTCGGTCGGCCCGGTGGAGGCGGCCGCGGCGACGACGGGGGCGGGAGGTGCCGCCGGCCCGGCGAAGGGCGGCACCGGAGGCGCGGGCGGGACCGGAGACGCGGGCGCCTCCGTCGCATCGGCGGGCGGTTCCTCAGCCGGCGGCGGCACGACCGGTGACGGCAGGACGATTGGCGGCGCCGGAGGCGCGGCCGCCTCCGTCGCGTCGGCGGGCGGTTCCTCAGCCGGCGGGGGCGCCACCGGTGACGGCGGGGCGACGGGCGGCGCCTTCCGCGGCCGGTGGACCACCCGGCCCCTCGGTCGGGCCGGGACCGGTTGACCGTTGGGCTCCGGTTCGGCGGCCCGGTCGGTGGGCCGGGGGGTGGGCGTCCGATCGAACTCCGCGAGGAGCTCGGCCAGGCGGGTGGCGGCGTCGGAGCGGGGTCGCCCGGCCCGCTCGCGCGGCTCGTGCGTCATCTCCGGACACCATAGAGGCGACGCCGGGCGATGCAGGAGGCGACCCCCGGCGGGAGGAGCACCTCGGTGGGCCGACCGTCGGCGAACCGGGCTCGCAGGTCGGTGCTCGACACGTCCAGGTGCGGCACGTCCGCCTCGGCGACGTCGAATCCCTCGGGGACCACCCTGCCCTCGGCTCCGGGCCGGTCGAGCACGACGATGATCGCCAGCTCGCGCACCACCTCCACGCGCTCCCACGTGAGCAGGCTGGCGGCCGCGTCCCGTCCGAGCACGACGTGCAGCCGGGCCGCCGGGTCCTCATCGCGCAGGGCGAGGAGGGTGTCGGCGGTGTAGGAGGGTCCCGGGCGGCGCACCTCGAGGTCTCCGGCCTCGATCCCGGGAAGGCCCCGGACGGCGGCCCTGACCATGGCCAGCCGGTCGGCGGCCGGCGTCAGGGGGCGGGTCCCCCGCTTCTGCCACGGGTCCCCGGCGACCATCAGCACCACCCGGTCGAGGCCCAGTTGGTGGCGGACGTTCACAGCGGCGGCGAGATGGCCGATGTGAGGGGGGTCGAACGTGCCGCCGAGAATCCCCAACCCGACTCCGCTCCGAATGTTCATTCGAGGCGCAGCGGGGTAGTGCCCGCATCCGCTGCCAAACCGCCCGTGACCCACGTCACCCCCTGCATAGGAATGCGAAAACCGCTGGTCACGGTTGGAACGTAGCTGTTGCCTTCACGTACGAACGAGCGTCCCCCTCAGGGAATCTTCACCCCAGAACCACCGTTGGAGCATGTGTCATGAGCGATTCTGTCGGCCAGTACCTCAACGAGATCGGGCTCGTCCCCCTCCTCACCGCGGAGGAGGAGCGCGAGCTGTCCAAGCTGATCGAGGCCGGCTTCGCCGCCACCGCCCGGTTGGACGCAGGCGAGGACACCCCTGACCTGCACCGCGTCGTCCGTCGAGCGGCCCGGGCCAAGGACCGCTTCATCCGGGCCAACCTCCGCCTCGTGGTGAGCGTGGCCCGCCGGTACCCCCTTCCCCCGGGCATGGAGCTGCTCGACCTGATCCAGGAGGGCAACCTCGGCCTGGAGCACGCCGTCGACAAGTTCGACTGGCGCAAGGGCTTCAAGTTCTCCACCTATGCCACGTTCTGGATCCGCCAGGCCATCGGCCGGGCGCTCGACCAGAAGGCCAGCCTCATCCGGCTCCCGGGTGACCGCTCGGCCAGCCTGCGGGCCGCCCTCCGCCAGGTGGCCGGCGACGGTGACGAGCTCGACGACGAGCACTCCACCCTGCACCGGCTGACCACCCCCACGTCGCTCGACCGCACCATCGGCGACGACGACAGCAACGAGCTGGTCGACATCCTCCCCGACAACGTGCCCACCCCCGAGGACCAGGTGGTGGCCCGCTCCGAGGAGCAGATGGCCACCAACCTCCTCGACGTGCTCGACGAGCGGGCCCGCTACGCGGTGGAGCAGCGCTTCGGCATCAACGACGGTCGCAAGCGCAGCTACCGGGAGGTGGGCGAGGAGCTGGGCGTGACCGCCGAGGCCGCCCGCCGGCTCGTGAAGCGGGCGGTCACCACCGTCCGCCACGAGGCCGAGTCCCGCATCGACGCCGCCTGACCGTGCGCCCCGGAGGCGCGGGCTGCCCACCCGAACCCGGTCCGGTCCCCGATGAGCTGGTCGAATCGCGCTTTGCGGCCGGCGGGGCCACCGGTCACGCTGGAGCGGTGAGCCCTCCCGAGTGGACCCCGTCGTCGTGGCGGGAGCGACCGGTGGTCCAGCAGCCGGACTGGCCCGACGAGGGCGCCCTCGAACGGGTGCTCAAGTCGATGTCCGAGCTGCCCCCGCTGGTCTTCGCCGGGGAGGCCAGGGACCTCACCGCCGAGCTGGCCGAGGTGGCCGCCGGCCGTGCCTTCCTGCTCCAGGCGGGCGACTGCGCCGAGTCGTTCCAGTCCTTCAACGCCACCTCCGTGCGGGAGAGCCTGAGGGTGATCCTCCAGATGGCGGTGGTGCTGACCTACTCGTCGGGGCTGCCGACGGTGAAGATCGGCCGCATCGCCGGCCAGTTCGCCAAGCCCCGGTCGGCCGCCACGGAGGCGGCGGGCGAGGTCGAGCTGCCCTCGTTCCGCGGCCACATGGTGAACGACATCGGCTTCACCGCCCTCGCCCGGGCCGCCGATCCCGAGCGCCTCCTCAAGGCGTACCACCAGTCGGCCGCCACCTTGAACCTGCTGCGATCCTTCACCAAGGGCGGCTTCGCCGACCTCAACCGGGTGCACTCCTGGACCCAGGAGTTCGTGGCCCAGAGCCCCGAGGGCGAGCGCTACGAGCGCATCGCCGACGAGATCGACCGGGCGCTCCGGTTCATGAAGGCCTGCGGGGTCGACACCCGCTCCCAGCCGACCCTCCACGAGACCGACTTCTTCACCAGCCACGAAGCCCTCATCCTCGGCTACGAGGAGGCACTCACCCGGCGCGACACCCTCACCGGGGCGTGGTACGACTCCTCGGCCCACATGATCTGGATCGGCGAGCGCACCCGCCAGCTCGGCGGAGCCCACCTCGAGTTCTTCTCCGGCATCGCCAACCCGGTCGGCTGCAAGCTCGGGCCCGACGCCTCCCCCGACGAGGTGGTGGCCCTGTGCGAGGCGCTCAACCCCGGTCGCGTGCCCGGGCGCCTCACCCTCATCACCCGGATGGGGGCGTCCAAGGTGGAGCGGGCCCTGCCGCCGCTGCTGGAGGCGGTGCGCGGCGCCGACCACCCGGTGGTGTGGGCCTGCGACCCGATGCACGGCAACACGTTCACGACCGCCGGGGGCCGCAAGACCCGCCGGCTCGACGACATCCTCACCGAGATCGCCGCCTTCTTCTCGGCCCACCGTTCCGCCGGCACCGTCCCCGGTGGCGTGCACGTGGAGCTCACCAGCGACGACGTCACCGAGTGCCTGGGCGGGTCCCGGGCCGTGCTCGAGAGCGGCCTGGACGACCGCTACGAGACGATGTGCGACCCCCGCCTCAACGGCCGCCAGTCCCTCGACCTCGCCTTCCGGGTGGCGGAGCTGCTCCGGGCCCGCTGACCGGCGACAACGGCCACTTCTTCGTGCCGCACGAAAGAAGGGCCACACGTCACAAGGGGCGATTCTTGACCGGGAGGCTCGGGATTTGGCACGATGCGGGAATCCCGACCGGGTTGGTCGGGTTCTTCCTCCTCGATGGACCAGCGAGAGGCCCGCCGCGTGCTCACCGAGATCGACCCCGCCCTGGCGGCCGACATCGAGAAGTTCGACCACCAGCTCCAGCGCTACCTCTCCGGTGACCTCGACGAGGACGTGTTCCGGGTCTTCCGGCTGACCAACGGCATCTACGGCCAACGCCAGGGCGGCACCGCCCAGATGCTGCGGGTGAAGGTGCCCTACGGCTCCCTGACGCCCGAGCAGCTCGATGCCTTCGCCCACATCGCCGACGAGTACTCCCGGGGCTGGGGCCACATCACCACCCGCCAGAACCTGCAGTTCCACTTCGTGGAGCTGGAGCGGGTGCCGGCGGCCATGCGCGACCTCGCCGCCGCCGGGCTCACCACCCGCGAGGCGTGCGGGGACACCGTCCGCAACGTGCAGGGCTGCCACCTGGCCGGGGCCTGCCCGTTCGAGGTGCTCGACATCAGCGCCTGGGCCGAGGCCACCTACCGCCACTTCCTCCACAACCCCATCGCCCAGCGCCTGCCCCGGAAGTTCAAGATCAACTTCTCGGGCTGCAACACCGACTGCGGCCAGGCCATGTTCAACGACGTGGGCGTGATCGCCACCGCCCGCCGGCTCGACGACGGCACGGTGGAGCCCGGGTTCCGGGTGTTCGTGGCCGGCGGGCTGGGTGCCAACCCCCACCCCGCCCTCGCTCTGGAGGACTTCACGTCCCGGGAGGACCTGCTCCCCACCATCGAGGCCGTCCTGCGGGTCTTCGACCAGAACGGGAACCGCGACAACAAGCTACGGGCGCGCATGAAGTGGCTGGTCGACACGCTCGGCTTCGAGGAGCTGCAGCGCCAGGTGTTCAAGGTGCGCCACTTCCTCCTGGCGTCCTCCACCTGGCCCGGCGGCATCCCCGACGAGGTGACCAGGGCCGGCGATGGTCCGGCAGGCACGGCCGATGGCGTGGTCCCCACGGCCATGGGCCAGGGCACGATGGTCGCCATCGGTTCAGGCGACCCGTACCGGCGGTGGCTCGAGGCCAACGTGGTCCGGGGGGTGGCCAAGGGCACGGTGTCGGCCTACGCCTGGGCTCGCCTCGGCGACATCACCTCGGCCCAGTTCCGGGCCCTCGCTTCGATCCAGCGCGAGCTGGGGGCCGAGGTGCGGGTGACCAACCGCCAGAACCTCGTGTACCGGGGCCTCACCGAGGCCCAACTCCCGGTCCTCCACGAGCGTTTGGCGGCCATCGGCATGGCCGAGGCCGGCGCCGAGCTGGCCCGCGACGTGGTGGCCTGTCCCGGGGCCGACACCTGCAACCTGGCCGTCACGCAGTCCCGGGGCCTGGCCGACGCCATCGGCGCCCGCCTGGAGGAGGAGGGCCTGGCCGACGTGGGCGGCATCCGCACGAACATCTCGGGCTGCACCAACTCCTGCGGCCAGCACCACATCTCCGACATCGGCTTCTTCGGCGCCGAGCGCCGGGCCCACGGCCAGGCCGCCCCCGGCTACCAGATGCTGCTCGGCGGCTACGTCGGCCAGGAGCGCATTCACTTCGGCACCAAGGCCCTTCGCCTCCCGGCCAAGGCGGCGGCCGAGGCGGCGGTGCGGGTGGTCCGCCGTTTCAACGACGAGCGCACCGCGGGCGAGACGTTCCGGGCGTGGATGGAACGCGTCGGCGGAGTCGGGGAGATCGCCGCCGGTCTGAAGGACCTCGACCACTTCCCCACCCCCGACGAGGCGCCCGACTTCTACGTCGACTACGACGAGACGGGGCCCTATGCAGCCGAGATCGGTCAGTCGGAGTGCGCCACATGAGCCTCCTCGAGCAGCGCTACGACCTGACCGACGGCGAGCTGGCCGACCTCAACGTCGAGTTCGAGCGGCTGCCGGCGTCGAAGGTCATCCAATGGGCGGTGGAGACGTTCTCGCCGCACCTGTGCCTGACCGCATCGATGACCGACGCCGTGCTCATCGACCTGGCCGTGCGGATCGACCCGGCCATCGAGGTGGTGTTCATCGACACCGGCTACCACTTCCCCGAGACCCTCCAGACCGTCGAGGAGGTGCGCCGCCACTACGGGCTGAACCTGCGCATGATGACCGTCGCCCGCCAGGACGAGGCGCTGTGGCGAGCGGACCCGGAGAACTGCTGCTCGGCGGTGAAGGTGGGCCAGCTCGATCGCGCCCTGGCCGGCAAGGCGGCCTGGATGAGCGGCCTGCGCCGGGTGGAGGCGGCCAACCGGGAGACCACCCCGGTGGTGGCCCGGGACCTGCGGGGCCTGGTGAAGGTCAACCCGCTCGTCACCTGGAGCGACGACGACGTGGCCGGCTACATCGCCGACCACGACGTGCCCGTCAACCCCCTCACCGAGCGGGGCTACCCATCGATCGGGTGCATGCCGTGCACCACCCCGGTGGGTGACGGCGAGGACGCCCGGGCCGGGCGCTGGCGGGGCCGCGACCGCACCGAATGCGGCCTGCACGTCATCTGACCCGGGGTGGCAGGATGCGGGGCGAAACGCGGAGGGGCGATGAGGGGTCGAAGCACGACGGTGATCCTCGTCGCCCTGGTCGTCCTGACCGCCACGGCCCGCCCGGCGTCCGCCGCTCCGCCGGTGCCAGGGCCGCAGCGGGCCCTGTTCGGCGGGCCGCTCAACCTCCAGGCTCGTGAGCCGGCGCTGGGCCGGCGTCTCGACGTCGTGCGCATCTACACCGTCTGGGAGACGGGACCGACCCTCGATCGAGCCGCCCTCGCGTCCCTGACCGCCGGTGGCGCCCGCACCCTGCTGATCTCCACGTCGATCCCGTGGGACCGCTGGCGGGACACGGCCACGGCCCGCAACCGCGACGGCGACCCCGGCAACGACCTGCCGGTGCCGTGGTGCAAGACCAGGCCGGTGGTCCCGGGCACGGCCACGCCGTCGGGCAAGACCTGGTTCCAGGCGGTGGCCGACGGCGACTACGACGCCGCCCTGCGCTCCTGGCTCGAGCAGGTAGAGGGCTTAGCCGCGGACGTGCCCGAGATCTACGTGACGTTCCAGCACGAGCCCGACCGGCTGAGCGACAACCCAATCAACGGTCGATACCAGCGCTGCGCCGGCACCGCGGCCGAGTACCGGGCGGCGTGGATGCGCCTGCGGGCGGTGGGCGACGGCACCACTCCGGCCGGCGGGCCCGACCTCGACGCCGGCCAGGGCGGCCACCTGCGCTGGGTGCCGATCTTCACGACGTGGGGGTTCTGGCACACCGCCGGCGACGACGGCTCCCCCGTCCGGGCTCTGGTCAACCAGAGCACCGGCCAGCCCCCGGCCGATGCCACCGGTGACGACCTGACCCTGGCCAGCGGGCGGGCTACCCGGTGGCTGCCGCCGGCGGCCGGCTACGACCTGCTCGGCACCGACGTGTTCAACTACTCAGGCTCGACCGCCGGGGGCGGCGGGCCCCGCCACCTCCAGGTCGACGACGCCACCACCAGCGCGAAGGAACCCGACCGGTGGCGGTCACTGGAGATCCTGACCCGCCCGGTGGTGCGGTGGGCGACCTACAACGCCCAGACCCCGACCGGCGGGGTGCGGCCGCTCGTGCTGGCCGAGTACGGCTCGCTGCCCGACCCCACCCGCCCCTACCGCCGCGCTGCCTGGCTGGGGGCCGGCTGCCGGTTCCTCTCGTCCGTCGCCAACACCCGCTTCGTGGTGGCGAACTACTTCGACGTCAACCAGATGCGCCTCGTGGGGTGGAACTGGACCAAGGCGGCCGACGGGTCGTGGTCGGCCACCGCCCCGACGGGCGACGACGGCCCGTCGATCCGGGCCCTTGCCGCAGTGGGCTCCGCTCCCCGCTTCGGCGGCACCGGCGCCTGCCCACCCTGACCGACCGCCGGGATTCTCGGGTCACGGGACGCGCCCCTGCGCGTCCGTTGACCCGAGAAGCGAACCTGACCGGTCGCCGGGCCGCTTGACAGCCCCGTAGCGGTCGTCGATGCTCACGGTCGTGAGTGGAACGACCGTCGAGATCCCGACCAGGATGTTGGTGCTGGGCATGGCCCGCCACGACGGCACCGTGGTGGCCGACGAGCTGGCTCCGGTGGCCGACGCCTGCGGCCAGAGCGCCGAGCAGGTTCGGTCCTGCCTCCGTCGCCTCGTGGCCAAGGGCCTCTTCACCCGCAGGGGCACCGGCCGGGCGGCGGTGTTCGCCGCCACCCCGAAGGGCATGGCTGCCCTCGGGAGCGTCGTCGAGCGCCAGCGGCTGGCCTATGCGCAGGACGCCGCCGGCCGTGGCTGGGACCGCCACTGGCGGCTGGTGGCCTTTGCCGTCCCCGAGGCACGGCGCCCCGCCCGTGACGCCTTCCGGGACCGGCTCCAGGCCCTCGGCGGGGCGCCCGTGCACAACGGCCTGTACGTGTCGCCCCACCGCTGGGAGAAGGACGTCCTCGGCGAGGCCGACCGCCTCGGCGTGACCGGCAACGTGACCGTGGCCAGCACCGACGACCTCGACGTCGGTGGGCGTCACGACCCCCGCGACCTCGCCCGCGTCCTCTGGCCCCTGGACGACCTCGCCGAGCGCTACTCGGCATTCGTGGACACCTTCGCGGAGCTGCCCTCCGCCCTCGGCGCCATGCGCACCCGGCGGGAACGGCTCCCCGACGCCGCCTTCCTGCCAGGGGCGCTGGCCATGGCGGTGGCGTTCCAGGCCTGCTTCGACGCCGACCCGCTCCTGCCCCCCGAACTGCTGCCCCGGCCATGGCCCGGCCGGGCCGCCCGGGAGCTCCTGGTCCGCAGCCGCCGCCTGGCCCTGCAGATCCGCGAGGCGTCAGACCGGCCCGCCCTCTTCCGCGCCTTCGACGACCTCGTCGAATCGATCCCCTAGGGAGACCCATGAAGTTCGGCATCTTCTACGAGCACCAGCTGCCCCGCCCCTGGACCGAGGGGGCCGAGCACCAGCTGCTCAAGGACGCCCTCGACCAGGTGGAGCTGGCCGACCGCCTCGGGT
>JAABUS010000853.1_pt1 | contig 72379 bp, 1 predicted proteins | sample 5560161 | NCBI WGS metagenome assembly JAABUS01 (sample SAMN10711885, study PRJNA513376) | rock metagenome | isolation source: Antarctica rocks | place: Antarctica: Victoria Land, Trio Nunatak nord | collected 2016-01-04
ATATATATATATATATATATAGGCTACACGGGAGTAGTAATAGGGTATATATATACGTATATATAAACTATACAGGAGTAGTAATAGGGTATATATACACGTATATATAACTATATATAGGGGCAGTAATAAGGTATATATATACGTATATATAGACTACACGGGAGTAGTAATAGAGTATATATACACGTATATATAACTATATATAGGGGTAGTAATAGAGTATATATATATATATATATATAAACTACACGGGAGTAGTAATAGGGTATATATACGCGTATATATAACTAGCCCTATAGGGAGGGTAGGGATAGGGAATAATAAATAATCTCTTTTCTTCTTTATTTTCTTTTAATATTCTCTTCTCTTCCCTATCTATTCCCTTCCCTACTCCGGGGAAGGGAATAGAGGTTAGTTTTATCTCTTCCCTTCCCTATTCCGCGGTATATATATAATATTACCCCTTTTTATACCTATTCGAATTTCGTTATTATTAATCTATAATCGGAGTTATAATATAGATCTTCGCGGATTATAAAATTATTTATAACCTAGTATACTCTTTTTATAAAGAATAATAGATCGATTATATTTTCGTATCCTTAGGCTTTTTATATAACGGACGCTTTGAATATTTTAATTTTATTTCCCTCGATTTTATTATCCCTAAAAGATAATCGGTTATAATATAATATATATAATATTTAATATTATTCTAGTTAAAATAATAGAGGTTAAAATCTTTTAAAAAAATATATTCGTTTTCCTCCGCTAGCGCTTCCTCTAGTAATAATAATATTAACGGATTATTAATCGAGGTATACTATATTAATAATAGATTATATATATTATAGATTTATATCTCTTTATAATAAAGGATTCCTCGATTAATAACTTCCTTTTTCCCGACTTTATTTAACCGAGATTTCTTTTTATTCCTTCGTTCTTTTAATATAATTTTTATAAAATATAAATCGTTTTTATAATAAACTAATTTTTAAATCATCCGTATCGATTCTTTTATTTATATAAAAATATATACGGGTCTTTAGACCTTTTTTATATACTAGGTAAAAATAATTAATATTATTATTATATAACGCCTAGGTAGTAGGGTTTTAATTAGGCTTTTAAATAACTAAAATATCGATATTTTTAATTTATTTATTTTAGAGTAACTTTATTATTAACTTCGATTCTTTTTTAATATTATACTATATAATTTTAAATTAAATATTATAGTTTATCTCGTATTAATATTATATTCGTAAATTCCTCATTTATTTCCTAATTATTTAGTAGTATTGATTCTAGCCGGTTTTTATTTAGTTAATCGAATATTATTATTAGGAAATTATTTAGAACTTAAAGAATTATTTACCTAAATATTATTATTAATTTATTATTTTATCTCGGTCTCCCCGTTTTCTTAAATATAATAATAACGTTTTAGACTTTATTAATTATATTTATTATTATTTTCCTCTTCCTCGTATTTTTAGTTAATATTATTATAAACTCGTTATTAATTAATTATATTTAGGAGCTTAAAAGTACTATTTTTAATAATATTACGAACTACCTAGGTTTATTCTCTAATCTTTATTAAATTCGGTATATCTTTTTTTACTTAACTAGGTATACTCTACTCTAGGATTTATAATATTTAAAATAAACCGCGTAATACTTTTCCTTCGGGCTTTCAGTACTATATTTATATAATTAATATAATTCTATATATATCCCGTATTTAGGCTAGTTTTTATAAATTAGAGTTATATAATTATACCCCTAATAATTAAAATACTACCTCGGGTTATTTATTCTCTTTTATTTTTTATATAATAATAATTATTCGCTTTTTAAGAACCCGTTTATTATTAATTTATTTATTATATTTAAATCCGGGATCTTAAGAAAAAGTATTAATTTTTTTTTAATAATTATATTCGTCTAGTTTAGAGGCGAATCCTAGTTATTTTATATTTATAATATTTAATCCCGGGTATAACTTATAATTTTTTTTCTAATATCTTTATTATTATTTTTCAATTATTTATATTAACGACCTCCTTTCTTATATTATATATTATTATTATATAAATTTATTTTAATACTCTCGCCGAGGGGTTAATATTTTTTATTTATTTAATTATTTTCTTTAATTTTTATTTTACCTCTACTATTATATAATATAAAACGAAATCTCTTTTTATTATTTATTTTACTCCGATAATCGACTTTATTACTAAATAAACTTCGTTTTAGAATATTTTAATTAATTAAAAATTAATTATTTTTTTAAATTATTTTTTAACTTTAATATTATTCATTTTAATTATTAATTATTATTATAAAAAAAGAGGGGTTCGTTTCGGTTATATAACTCGATAAAATAAATATATTTCTACGGGTAATATTAGCCTAGCTTTATATTAATAATATAAATATACTCCTCGTTTTAAATCTCTAAATTTTTTATTTTAATAAATTTAAAATCTCTCAAAGCCTATATTCTTTTATTAATTCTTATATATAATTAAAAATTATTTCTAGTATAATTTATATTAATTATAACCCGCGGTATATTATTTATTATACCTCCTTATACTTTATATCTTTTATAATTTTTATTATTATTTTTATTAATATTATTAATATTTTTATATATTTTTTATATTCTCCCGTTCGATTGTTAATCTCTTTTATTTATTGTAATATCTTCGTTATATTAAAACGTATTAATAGTTTATATCTACTCTTTATTTTAATATTTTAATATTTATTTTTATTATCTTTATTCTTTTTTATTTTAATTAATTTCGTACCTTTAATAGAATTTCCTTCGTTATATAATACTCGTATTTTAAGTTTAGGCCTTTTTTTTAATATTTAATATTTAAGATTCTTTAAAATAAAAGTATATTTAATAAATAATTTATTAGAAGGTTTAATTATAATTTTTAGATTTTTATAATTTATATACTTTAGTTATAATAAAAAATATACTCGGAATATTATTTAATTATTATTTATAAGTATTAAAACTTCTTTATTTATATTATATATTTATTTTAATAATTTATTACTTAAATCCTTTATTAAGATTTAACTTTAAATTAATTATTTTTTAGAAATATTAAAATTTATAATTATAAAAAGTAATTTATTATTTTAAATATATATTTTTATAAAAATATTTTATATTATTATATACTACTCTTTTATACTACCTTTATAACCGTAATAAATAAATATATTCTCGATCGATCGAGTATTTAAAGAGAGTAGTAGCGAGCGCGATAATATTTTAAATTTAAATAATTCCTCCGCGATAACGCGGCTTAATAAAAACTCGGACTTTAATTTTAAATAAAATAAAACTCTTTATTTGTTAAATTTTAATATCTTTAATATTTTATTTATTAAATATTTCCTAGGAGTAACTTTTCGCTTTATAATAATCTTAATTTTTTTTATTACTATATATAACTAGTAATTTATATAAAAAGCCGGGAAATTGACGAATATATTATTAATTATTTAAATTTAAATATTTAAGATAATAACTTTATAAAGACTTTATAAAATTATTCTCTTTAATTTATTTTTAAAATTAATATTTAGAAAAGAATTTTTATTTAAATACTCTTTAATAATATCTTTAATAAATTTATATTAATAATTATTAATATATTAAACCTACTTTATAATAGTATCGCTAGAAGATTAATATATAAAGAGAAAGATATTGAGGTAAAAAAAAGGATCTTAAAATACTAGTATTATACGACGAGGAAAATTCTATTAAGGGTATAAAATTAATTAAGATAAAAAGAAATAAAGATAATAGAGATAAAACTCGAGATACTAGGGTAGAGAGTAAATACGGGTTATTAATATATTTTAATATAATAAAAACATTATAATAAATAAAGGGGACGGGTAATCGAATAAAAAAATATAAAAAAAATATAAAAATATTAGAAGAATTAATAATAATTATAATAAAGATTATAAAAGATATAGAGTATAAAGAGATATAATAAATAATATATCGTAAATTATAATTAACGTAGATTACGTTAAGAATAGTTTTTAATTATATATAAAAATTAATAGAAAAACGTATACTTTAACTAGCCTAAATAAAATCGTTAAAATAAAAGATCTAAAAATTTAGAGCGAGGAGTATATTTACGTTATTAATATAAAGTTAGGTTAATATTACCCGTAGAAATATATTTATTTTATTAAAATATATAATCGAAACGAACCCCCCTCCCTTTATAATAATAATTAATACGAAGGCGAAATAATTAATAATTAAAATAAATAATATTAAAGCTAGAGGATAATTTAAAAAGATAATTAATTTTTAATTAATTAAAATATTCCGGAACGGAGTTTACTCGGTAACGGAGTCGATTATCGAGGTAAAATAAATAACGAGAGGAGATTTTATTCTATATTTTATAATAATAAAAATAAAATAAAAGTTAGAGAAAATAATTAAATAAATAAAGAATATTAACCCCTCGGCGAGAGTATTAAAATAAATTTATATAATAATAATATATAATATAAAGAAAGAGGCCGTCGATATAAATAATTAAAAAACGGTAATAAAGATATTATAAAAGAATAACTATAGGTTATACCCGGGATTAAATATTATAAATATAAAATAACTAAAATTCGCCCTTAAACTAAACGAATATAACCGTAAGAAAAAGTATTTAATATTTTTTCTTAAAATCCCGGACTTAAATATATTAAATAAATTAATAACGGACGGGTTCCTAAAAAGTAAATAATTATTATTATATAAGAGGTAGGAGAGAATAAATAATCTAGAATAATATTTTAATTATTAGAGGTACGGTTATATAATTCTAGTTTATAAAAATTAGTCTAAATATAGGATATATATAGAATTATATTAATTATATAAATATAATATTAAAAGCCCGAAGGAAAAGCGCTACGCGGTTTATTTTAAATATTATAAATTTTAAAATAAAACGTACTTAATTAGGTAAAAAGAGATATACCGAATTTAATAAAAATTAGAGAATAAATCTAAATAATTCGCGATATTACCGAGGATAATAACCCTAAACTCCTAGGTATAATTAACTAGCGATAAGTTTATATTAATACCGGCTAGAGGCGTAAAGAAAAAGAAAATAATAACGGATATAATTAATAAAGTCTAAGATATTATTATTATACCTAGGAAAATAAAGAGGCCGAGATAAAATAATAGGTTAATAGTAATACTTAGGTAAATAATACTTTAAATCCTAAATAACCTCCTAGGAATAATATTCGATTAATTAAATAAAAACCGGCTAGAATTAATACTATAAAATAACTAGGAAATAAATAAAGAACTTACGAATATAATATTAATATATAATAAATTATAGTACTTAATTTAAAATCGTATAATATAATATTAAAAAGAAATCGAAACTAATAATAAAGTTACTTTAAAATAAATAAATTAAAGATATCGATATTTTAATTATTTAAAAGTCTAGTTAAAACCCTACTACCTAAATATTATATAATAATAATATTAATTATTTCTATTTAATATATAAGGGAAGCTTAGAGACCCGTATATACTTTTATATAAATAAAAGAATCGATATAAATAACTAGGAGCTAATTTATTATAGAGGCGATTTATATTTTATAAAGATTATATTAAAAAAGCGAAAGAATAAAAAAGAATCTCGGTCGGATAAAATCGGGGAGGAGGAGATTATTAATCGAGGAATCCCTTATTGTAAAAAAATATAAATCTATAATATATATAACCTATTATTAATATAGTATATCTCGATTAATAATTCGTTAATATTATTATTATTAAAGGAAGCGCTAGCGGAGGAAAGCGAGTATATTCTTTTAAAGAATTTTAACCTTTATTACTTTAACTAGAATAATACTAGGCGATATATATATTATATTATAACCGACTATCTTTTAGGGATAATAAAGTCGAGGGAAATAAAATTAAGATTTATTAAAAATATTTGTTATATAAAAAGCCCGAGGATAAAAAGATATAATTAATCTATTATTCTTTATAAAAGGAGCGTATTAAATTATAAATAATTTTATAATCCGCGAAGACCTATACTATAACTCTAATTATAGATTAATAATAACGGAATTCGAGTAGGTATAAAAAGGGGTAATATTATATATTTATTATATTTAAAAGAAAATTAAGAATAACGCTACCCGAGAGGAAATATAATAGGGTATAAAGTCTCTTTACTAAATATTAAAGAAACTAGAACTCGAGAGTAATAAAGATATTAATTAATATTTAAATAAGATAATAAAAGACTTCTAAAAAATTATCGAGTTTATAATTTTATAGGCCCGTTTATATTAAAGAGCTAAATCTTATTAAAACTCCTATTATATTAATATTATATTAAAGATAAAGGAATATATAAAGGAGTATAAATAAAATCGAAATACCTAGATAAAGAAGGCCCTAAATATAATAAATAATTAAAGAATATATATAATTTAAAGAATAAAAACGTTTTTTTAATAAAAGAGTATATATAAAGTTTTATTAAAGCCGACGGGAGTATAAAAACTTACGAGATAAAAAAAGGAGAAAAATAATTACTTTAAAGAATTTCTTTAATTCCTAGTTATTAAAAATAATAAAGAGGGAAAAACTAAAGACTTCGAGGGTAAAATAAAAACTTTATAAAAAATATTATTCCCCCCTCTATTAATAATAAATTTAAATAATATCGACGGAATAAGGTATTTAAAGCCCGTTAGAATAAACTAGGAAATAATTAAAATAGAAATATATAAAGTAATATAATACCTGGTTATTAATAAGGCGTTAGGAATAATTAAAATCTTAAATTAATTCCTAAAAATTATAATAGAAACGGGAGTAATAAATATTATTATTTATTTATTCTAGGTTTAATTTAAATAAAAATACTACCTAAAGTACTTTAAAGAGATTAATATAATAATTTTTAAAAAATTACAGAAAGGCGATTATTTAGAGTTAAAATTATATAGGTTTATTATACTCCTCGATATATTTAATAAAGCGCTAGAAATAATTATCTCTAGAAAGTTAAATAATATAGCGGAGGGGTATAAATTATTATTATTATAATAAATAAAAACTAAATAAAAGTGTTTAATAAAAACCGCGTTAGAGATCTTTATAGATATAATATATACTATATAAAACTATAATAAGAACGGGAGGGGAAAGGTAGTAAATTTATTATTATTAAATATAACGGGAGTATTTAATAACGTCTTATATAAAAGATTATTATACGATTTATAAATAAAAGGCGTACCTAACTTAATCGTTAATTAAATAATAAACTTTCTATCGGATAAGGTCATATCCGTAATATTTAAAGGAAAGACGAGTATAATAAAGAAAATAATAACGAATATTCTATAAAAATCGCCTATTTTACCGGTACTCTTTTTATTCTTTAATATACTATTGATTAAAGAGTATACTAAAATAAACTTATTAATATAGGTCGGAGGATTTATAAATAACATTTATTTACTCGCTTATAACGAGAGTATAAAAAAGAATTATATAAATTTAAAGCGGGCCTACGATATTTATCTAAAATAAATAATTATTTATAAAGTATTATTTACCTCCTAGAAGTATAAACTAGTTTATATATCTCGAATACCGAAAAAATTTAATATAGAAATAGCGATAAATTTTAAGAACGTAGTTATCGAATTTAAAACGAATATTAAGATTTTAGGATTATACGTCGATTTAAAATTAAAATAAAGATTATACCTAGCCTAAATTAAAACTAGAGCGACTAATTAAAGCCGCGTTATAAAATATTTAATTAATTCGATATAGAGCGCTACCTTCGCGAAGTATAAAATAATATATAATATAATAGTTAGGTTAATATTAATATTTACGGCTTTAATATAATATTAATTAAAGAGAATAACGGAGGTTATAAAGAGATATATAAAGAAATTAATAATTATCTAGAATAACTATTTTAAAATAATCCTAGAAATATTTAAAATTACTCTAGTTTTAATATTTAAAGCTAAATCGGTAATTATATTAATTAATCTCTAGTTAAACCGCCTAGTAATACGATATTAAACTAGTTAAAGGACCTATTTAGTTATAACTATAGGAAATATACGAATTTAGAATAAACTCTAGCGTAGGGGAGGTAAATAATAATAAATATCTTTAATACCGTCGACGGAAAAAAAAACCTAAATACTTCGCGCCCTAGGATTTGAAAAATAATATAAAATAACTATAATTATAAAGAGGAGAAAAAACTAGATAAATTTAATCGAAAATATCGAAGAATATTAAAATATTAAAGTTATCGACTAAAGAGTAAAAAACTAGGCCCGTTAATAATAACTAAATAAATAAAAAAGTTATAAAACGATAATTTTTATATAAACTATTAACCCGGCTTAAAAGAGAGATTTATTTAAAAACTAGTTCGATTACTATAATTAATTAAAGAAGGCTGAAAACTTTATAATAATATAATTAAAATATAATAAAATCGGATTAAATAAATTTTTATACTAAATAAAGATATTTATAGTCCGTAGTATTAATTATTAATATAGATAAAGGAAATAGAGTATAAAGTATATATTATTATTTTATCTAGAACTAGCTAGGGATAAAATAAAACTAGTAAAATAAATAAATATATATAATTTTAGGAAGATATTAATATAGGCCTAAAAAATATATATAGCCGCGCGGTAGATAATAAAAATAGAATAACTCGGTTAACTTTCTTTTATTAAAGAATAACTAGTATAATCTAAACTCCCGTTAGGACCTAGCGATATATTTAAACTTATAAAAAAGAGGAAGAAAAGAAAAAAACCGCCGGCCGGAGAGTTATAAATATTAATTATTTAATAAACTTATAATAAAGCGACTTATAAATTTATAAAATAAATAAATAAAGTCTAAAACTAAAATAAAAGAGAAATGGAGGGAAGAATAAATAATATTTTAAAATAATTATAACTATCGGCTACTAACTAATAAAAAAAGAAAATAAATTATCGATAAATTAGAGTTTTTAACCGACGAGGTTTCTTTAATAATTAATAAACGCCGCTAATAACCCTATTAAAAGAGTATTCGCGGAACTCTTTTATTAATAAAATAGTTTTACTAGAGTAGGTATATAAATTAATTAATTAATTAATTAATAATATCGCTTATATTTATTATATTTATTATATTTTAATTATTATAATTAATATTAATATTTAAAAATATATTTAAAGTAAATTAAAATAAGATTAAAAAGATAAAATAAATAATTATAAAAATAAAATAATTATAAAGGTAAAATAAAAATAAAAATAAAAATAAAAATATAAAAATATACGAATTTTATTTTACACGTTAAATTAAAATACTTTATTTATTTAATATTTATTATTATTTAATACGAAGTGAATTAATTCTAATAATTATATATATAATATTTTAATTTTAATTCAATTTATATTTTTACCTTTAGAAATCTATTTATAGAATATTAATAAATCGGAAACCGACTTTAGAGGCTCGGGTTTAGGGGTAAATTACCTCGAGCGCTTATAGAGCCTTAAGCGCTTGACGGTAGCCCGATATAGGCTCGGAGTTAATAAATAATAACTTCGGGCGCTCGATAATAGCCCGGAGTTAATACGCGAATCGCCTCGGGCGTTTAAGGGCGCTCGATATATACCTAGAGTTAAAATTAAACTAATATTTTAAAGACTACGTTAAAGACTAGATTACGTAATTTAAGGCCTAAAATTTTATAAATTCTTAATATTCTATAATCGCCTCTATCGACGGTAGCGACCCCCCGGAACGACTCTTAATACTAGTAAGTTTTAATACCCGGAATCGATTAATTTAGGCGAAATCTTCGCGGGGATATACCTAGACTATATACTAGAGTATATAATAGCGGTAGTTATAGAGGTACGGTAGCGATAGAGTTATAACTATAATAATAAATAGAATAGGGCTATGATTATAAATAGAATAAAACTATAACTATAAATAGAGGTTATAGACGGGGTTTAAAGTTATTAACGTATCTTTAATTTAATACTTATTAACGGTCGTTTTAAATTTACTCGATAGGCGCCCGAATAATTTTAGGCCCCTTAACTATATATTTTAAATATACGTCGAGTCGGTAGATAAATATCGTATTTAAAACTCCTACTTCGGTAAAGTAGAGAGCTAGTATTCTACCGAAAAATATATAAAATATATTTAGATTTATTTAATTTATATACTAGCCCTAGAGATCGTTTTAATATTTATTTTCGTTTAGAGTTATTAAAAGTAGCCTTTTCTTATTAATAGTTATTATTTACTATTTTATATAGTTATACTAAATATAAATACGCGCGAATCGTATCGGGCGATTATATTATAGTCGGAGTATTATATTTATTAAACGCGTAAATTACTATTAATAGATCGTATTTAATAAATATATATATCGCTATTAAGATAATACGTTTATTAAATATATAAATCTATATTATTATCCTATTTATTTATATTATTATTTATAACTTTATCGATTTTAACGGTTTTTTTATTTTTATTACTTTATTAATCTTTAGCGACTTCTCCGCCGTAATTTAAATCGCTACTTTTACCGCTATCGCTACTATTATTAATATTATATAAATTTACGCGCTTAGTATTAAATATATATTTATTAAAGTTCTATAAATAATTATTAATCTTATTCGATATATAGTTACTATTTACTTTTCCCCGACTTCTTTATTATATTATTTAACTAATATACTACTATTTACTAAACTTTATATAAATTATATCGTTATTTTTATTCTTCTTTAATTTAATTTTTTTAGACTTTATTATTATTTATAATTTCTTCTCTAATTATTTAATATGAGTTTTATATTTATTTTTATTATCGCTCGATATAATCGAGTTAATATTTTTATATATATATTAAACCCGATTAAGTTCTTCCGGTATAAAAGCGGCCTAGAATTCTTTAAATCTTTATAATTTAAAGGTAATTTAATCTTCTAATTATTTTTCTCTTTATATAATATTAAAGATATATTTCTCTTTAAATCTAGAAACTTTATATAAACTACTTTATATTTTAACTTTTATATTATTATCGAGTTCTTTTATTCTAACGGAGGTTTATTTAAAATTCTATAATAAGAATAAAAGCGAGTTAGAGGCGATATTCTATTATAAATAATAAATTAATTAGGTCTAAAATAATTACACTTTATTAAATTTATATATTAAGAATTTAATACCGGTATTCGGGTAATAATAAAGATTAGGGGTATTAGAATATATAAATTATAAAGAGATAAATTATAAATACCTAATTAATTTATTTTAGTGTTATCGCTTTATATATATTAATCTATATATTTTTTATATTATTAATTAATATAAAAAGATTACTTTAGAGTTTATTATCTAAAAAGTTACTTTATTCGTCGTTATTTAAATTATTAACGAAGGGTAGATTATATATCTAAAAATTATCGAGGTTTATTATAGTTATATCGTTATTAGAGTCGAATTTTTTTATATTTTTAATAATATTCTTTACCCCCTTTAATAGTATTTTTCGAATATAAATTTTATACTTTTTATCGTCGAGATTTATTTATACCCTTTATATTCTTCTTTATTAGTTTAATATAGACTCTCGTTAATTAATTATAATATATTTATCGGTAATAAAAAAAGAATATAAATATTTATTTTAAACTTTCTTTTTTTTAAACTTCTCGACTTTATACTCTCTAGTAAAGTACTCCGAGATAATATATATTATTATTATAGTAGTAAATATAATTAAAAGATCGGGGAGGGGTTTAAAGAATTTTCTTATATTCTTTTTATTAATAAAATCGTTCTTCGATAATTTAAATATTATATAAACGAGTATTTTTATTAAAATAAAGTTCGTTGATTTTATTTTTTATTATCGACTTATATTTTCGTTAATTATATTATTAAACTAGAGTATATTTTATATCGAGATATATAAAAATTTAACGGTATAATAGTCTACCGGCGAGGGAGATTACGTTTTATTATAAACTATTCTATATATATATAATAATTATTATAGTTCGTACGATCGTTAAAATATAGACGTATTATTATTTAAAGGAGTCGAATAATTATATATTAAATTAATTTTAATATGAAATATCTATTTAAATAAATCTAACTTTCCGTACTTCGGGTAGGGTAGGCCGATTATCGATTTTATTAAATTTAATTCCGATTTTAAACCCCTAGTTTTTAATTACGACGTCCTATACGTATTATATCCGATTATTAATTTATTAAGAGTTATTATCCGGTTAAAGCTCTCTACTTTTATTTAAATTATAAATATATTTAATTAAAATGATTATTTTTAAAAACTTCTTATAGTTAAGAATAATAATAATATATATTTTACGAGACTTTATTTTTATCTAGTATTTTATATTATTTTAAAAGTAAAGATCGTATTTATATTAATTTTTATAAATATTAAATAATTATAGAATATAGATTAATTTTACTATTAAAGCTTTCCTTTATTTAATCTTCTATAAGATAATTTACTTATAGTAATTTTAACCTATAATTAAATTGATTAGATTCGATTATATATAGTCCGAGATATTTATTTTTATCTTTATATATTTATTATCTAGGAAAGTTTTAAAATAGTTTTATTTTTTATTATTTCCGAGTTATTTATTCTCTTTATCGCTAGAATCCGAATTATTATAATTATATTCTAATTCCGAGTTAGAGTAATAATTATTCCGTTATAAATCTTTATAAAATATATTATCTTTATAATAATCCTAAAAGATAACCGGATTAATATTAAATATCTTTTAATTATAAATCGTAAATTTACTTTATTAGTTAGTATATTATTGAGATATAAATTACGAACTTATATACTATTTTAGTCGGATTAAATAAAAAAGAAAAAGAGTATTAAAAAGTAATAATTATTAATAAAAATAGAATTCACGCGGTCGGGGGAAAGAGGGGAAATTATTTATTTTTAGGAAATTAAATTTAATAAAATTAGACTCTAAAGATTTAATCCTAATTTATCGAATATAATTAATATTTATTAAATATTATAAATATTAATTCTCGAGGTTTATATTAAAGAAGCCGGTTATTTTTAATTACTAGATTTATTATTATAATTAATACTGTTTTTCCTATTTAAATCTAATATTTTCGTTTTAACTATATATCGAGAGCCTCGCCGCCTAGGTTATTTAAATTTCGGTTAAAGGTCTTAGTCCCTTAAGGGGGGTTTATTAATATATATATTATATAACGCTCGATTAATGAATCTCGGATATTAAAAGAAAAACGTTAAATATTTTAAATATATATTTCGACTAGTATTATTCTTTATTCCCGTTTATTAAAAATAACTATATTTAGTAGACTAGGGCGGGTATAGATAATTATATATTTTTTATTATTATAATCTAGGTCGGTTTTAATTAAGAATATAAATTCTTTAAAATTAAAATCGTTTATATTTATTAACCTCGTATATATACCGCTCTTTTAAATATCCTAAACTATATAAATTATACTCTAGTTTATACCGTTTTTAATATATAATATTATATAGCGGATAAAGTTAATCCGATTAATATTTTTATTTATATAAATAGAGTTCGGCCTATTATTTAATTTTCTTAATAACTCGGTATTTAAGAGTCCCTAATTTTCTTAATTATTTATATAATATTATTTAGCCTTTACCTACTTTCTTTTATTATAGTTATTTCTTTAAATAAAGAAGAGTAGGTACTAGTCCTTTTATTATTTAAAAATATCGCCGAATATATAAGCGAACTCGTTATAGATACCGGCGAAAATAAATTATAAATAGTTTTCTATATTTAGTTTTTAAACCTAGGAGACCTATAGTCTCTAATTATTTTTATAATCGCGTAAAAATTAGCGAATATATAATTTTATCGATACCTAGCTTCGCTTTTATAATTTTCGCCGATTATATTATATTATTAAAGTCTTTTAAACTTATTCTTAATTAACCCGTCTTTAATTATTATAAATATTATATTTAATAATCTTCCGTATATCCGTTAATATCGAGGTATTATTTTATTATTTATTTATTCCGGTAGTAAAATTGGGTAATAAGAAAAAAACCGAGCCCTAGCCCTAATTAATATAAGAGTAATTAACGTATATCTTTATAGTAGAACGACTTCTTATTATTTATAATCGAATATATTATAATTTACCCCCGTAGCTTGTCCTATAATATTTATTATTTTAGTTATTCGCGCGTAATCTATAAGTTAAATAGTATATTATAAATTTAAATATTATATTAATTATATAATCTACCTTCGCCTATTATTATTATAGTAGATTTAATTATTTATTTATATCCTTTATATTAGAAAGTCCTTATTATAGATTAAATTATATAAATCTTAATCGGTATAATTATTAATATAAAATACGTTATCTTTTCTTATAATCTTACTTATATATACCGGTATAATATATATACTCTTTATTATTTTTATTATAGGGATAATTTAACGCCCCTCGAGTATCCTCTATTTAATAATTAAATTTACCGGTTATAATTCTATCTTTATTATTTTATAGATTTTATATAGAGAGCCTTTATTACGGATCTTTAAAAAATCGACGAGGGTATAACTATATTAGGATAGTTTATTTTTAGTATTTTAATAGTTTATATCCGATATTATTAAAAGAAACCGGAGTTAAATAGGACTTTAATTATATAAAAAAATTATATAAAATTATAGATACGTTTTTTATATTAAAATATAATTATATCTCTACTCTCTTTAACTTTATTAATTAGTTTTATATATTATATAATTAATAACTAAGTTCTTTAAGTCTTTTAAATCTTTTTTATTTAATTTCTAGTATTATAAAAACGGATAAAGATAAATAAAATATAAGTCGATTTAAGTAGGATTAATTTCTCTCTCGTTTATAGTTTTAATAATTATTGGTTCTTTACCCCCCTCCTACCGGCGTTAATATATATAAATAATTAATACCTCTAAAAAATATTCGATATATAGTTTCTTTTATATTACGGATAATAGATATTAATATATAGTATTAAATTTTACTCTTAAAGCTCTTTTCCTTTCTTAAAACTTTAGATTATATTAGAACCTAAATAGTTAAATTACGCGATTAAATTTAATACTTTAATTATAAAGACTACTATTTTTAAAATAAATAATTTTATTATAGAATAAAGTAAATTATTCTTTATAGCTAGTATTCGTAGGTAATAAGAAATATAACGGATAAATTATTCCTAAAAAACCTCTCGTTTATTAACTAACTCGAAGAAAGATTTAATTAAATAACGATATATTATTTCTTTATATTCGGTATTATAGTTATTTATAGCGCCGAATATTCGAATTTACTCTCTATAATATATTATTATATAGAGTTTTAAGATATTAAAATAATCGTCTAGGTTTACTCCGTTATTTAATTTATATTAACGAAAATAGTCCTTTAGTTTATTAAAATAATAGAGTATATTTTAGAGATATCCTAATATTTTATTATTATATAAATAGTATTAAATAATTAATATGAAGTTTATAAATATCTATATATAATAGAGTTCTCTTTTATATAAATCGGCTAGTAGCGGAGTAATTACTAATATTAATTATTATATAATTACTCTTCGGTCTTTATTCATTTATTATATAACGACGCTATAGTATTTATAATTCTTTAAATTATAGAAGGCTGGAATAATACGAAATATTTAATTTAATTATTTAATTTTTAATATATTCTTTAGTCCTACCTTCGCCTTCTTTAATTTCTTAGTAATAGGCGCGCTCTCTTTAATAATTAAAATAATTTATTTAAAAAGATAATTAACCGTACCCTTAAGTAGTTAATATAATATATCGACTAGTATAACTCTATATATATTAACCGTAGTATATAACTAAGCGAAATTATATACTAGATATATTTATTAATTATTATTCTTTAGGATATTTTCTTCGCGCTATCGCCGAATTTAGAATTAAATAAAAGAGTAGGTTTAGAGACGTTATTTATTTTAGAAATTTATATATTTATTTAATAATATTATATAAATTATATATTATCGGCCGCTTTTAACTTTTATAATTAAAATTAATTTTTTATAATCCATTATAAAGTCTATAATAATCGGATAATAGAATTAGATCTTTTAATATATATATATAATAGGGAGACCTATAATCGCTATAATTCTAATTATTAATTTAAAATCAAGATTTTAGAATTATTTTAAGTAAAAGTTTATATTATATTTATAGTCGAGTATAATTAATATAAATTTATATTATATATCGGATTTAATATATTCGCTATTATTAAATATAATAGGTTAAAGTCTTAAAAATATTAAACCCGGTCGTTTTTAACCTCGTTATATTTATACCTTTAAATTCCCTATAGTAAAATAAATTAGTTATATAACTAGATTACTCTTATATTATATAAATAAAGTCTTATTTATAGAAAGAAGTAGTAGTACTACTATAACTCTATTAGGAAGTTTCTCCTATATCTATTACTACTAGTCGTTAATATATATCTCGGTATATACGCGCTTATTATTATTATTATATTAGTATATAGTTTTAAATATTATTTTATTTTTAAATAACCGATATCTTAAAAGAAATCGGAGGGCCTTAATAATATCTCGATATAAAATATTATAATTCTTTAGCTCGGTCCCCTAGATCTTTAATTAAATATTAAATATTTATTTTATTTTTTTATCTTCGTCGATATTAAATATAGTATTATTTTATATTTCGGTTAGGTTATTAATATTCTTATAATTAAAAAAGTTATATAATAATTCGAGTCGAATATTATAAAAAAATTTATCGCGACCGCTTTTAGTTACTTTTTCCTTATAAAACTACTAGGCGAGCGCGTAGTTATATATACTCGGAAATAAATAATATACTCCTTTTATTTTATTAATAAACTAAGAATATTTATTAAATTCTATAAAGTTAATATTTACCTCGTTAAATTTAATATTTATTTCTACGCGATAATTATTACCTTTTATAAACGTTTTTACTCGAATATATAAAGATATAAATAAAAGACCTTTACGCCCGATATTAAAGAATAGAATTAATAACTTCTTTTATTTACTATACTCTAAATTACTACGGCTAGGCCGGTTCGAGGGCGTTTAATAAATAATAGTTTTTATATTTATATTAACGTTTCTTATATCGACGGCGAAAGACCTTATATTAATTTTTTTTATATTATTTATTTTTATAACCTCGTTATCTCTTTAAGTATATATCGTTAATTTTATTAATTACGGGAGCCGCCGAGGTAGAGAGGGTAAAACTCGCGGTTTCTTATATAAATAATTATCGACGAAGATTTTATAATATAGTAGGTATCTATTAAATTTACTAGAGTTTACGAAATTCTACCTATAATATTTATATATATATAGTATTATAATATTTATTTACCGCGGTAATATTATCGCTTTATAATTATTATACTATATATATAGTTAAGTAAAATCGGATATCCGAAATAAAAATCGAAAAGAGGGTATTCGATAAATAAGTTCGATATTTATTAAATATATTTTCCTATATAATATATATTATTAAATAATATTTAATTTATTTCCTACTAATTTATAGTCTTTTATATAATAATAAGAGTAGATTCTTCGGATAGATATATGAGTAATATCTAGATATATTATATAATAAAACTTTAAAGGTTACCCGGCGCGAGCCGATTTATATTAATAAATAAATAGTATCTTAATAGTTTAATATTTAGATTTTTTAAGTCTTTATCTTTAGAATAGTCTACTACTAGACGTTCCGCCGATATTAAAGAGTAACGGCTTAGTTTATTTATAATTTCATTAGTTTATATATATTTAATCTTCCCTATTATTTAATTTATTAATTATACTCGGGATTAGGGCTATTAATAACTATTATAATAAAATAGATAGAAGGAGCTATTAATAACTATTATAATAAAATAGGTAGAAGGAGTTATTATTAAAAGATCCGAGACTTATATACGTTCTTTACGCTTATACCGATAATAAGAGAGGGAGTAATATAGCTCCGAAACCCTCCCTTATTAAAAAAGCGAAAATATTAAAGATTAATAATAACGATAAATCGTAAAGGCCTATAGATAATACTTGATTTATAACTATAATAAATAGTAGTATATAATATAATATAAATAATATTAATAGTCGGTTTCTTAAAGGTTTCTATATCGCGTATTAAGCGAAAGTCTTTTTAGTTAACTCGAAGATAGATTTAAACTAAATCTTTTATTTTTTCCGAATAAGATTTGGCCTTTATACTACTAATATTCTTAATTTATTAATTTATATAAGGAATAAATAATTTATCTATAAATTATCTCGACTCGCTTTCTATTTAATTTAACTATATAATTATATCGAGAATATATACGATTAAATAGAAGGGTTATTAGGGTTACGGATATTTACTTTTAATTATAAAAGATATATCGGCTCTAATAATCGAGTAGATACTTTATTTATAAATATCCTTCGTATTATTATTATAGTTAATTATAAATAAACCGGACCCGTTAAATCTAAGGTTATTCTCGAGAAGTATACTCTTATAATTAAAATAAATATTAATATTAATACTCTTAATAATAACGAGTAAACCTTACTATTACTCTTAAGAAAAAGACGGGTATAAAATATAAAATTATTACCGTCGAGTCTAATTTAATTAATAATAAGAACGCTAATAATAATATCGTTATAAAAGATATTATTATTATTAATTAAAATACGGCTACCGAAGGTACTCCCGTTAAAGAGAAATATATTTATAATTATAAATTTAAATACCTTAAGGCTCCTTTAACTAAATACGTCGAGAAATATTTTATAACCGTAGTAATCTTTAAAGATAATAATACTACCGGTATAAACGTTTAACTCGCGGATAAGAATTAATATAAAAATAAATTTATTTCCGGAAATTAAATTAAGAAGGAATAAAAGAATAAAGATTATTCTTTAAATAAAGAGTTATTATTTTATAAGTTAATAAGGGTTTTTATAATAAATAATAGTAAAGATCGTACCTTATATCGAATCGCTTTAAGATATAGTTTAATTATTTAATTCTACTCGGCGGTTTATAGATATAAAGCCCGAATATAAAGTTATTAAATAATTATAGTTATTTCTTTTACTTCTATCTCTACCGACGATTATTTATCGAGGGTTAATTTATAAAATAAGATTATAATAGCGAAACTAAATTATAATCCTCGATATATTAATTTATTTAAAATTAGATTCTTTAATTTTACTCTTTTTACTACCCTATTCTCGAGTACCTTAATAATAATAACCGGTAAATATACCGGTATTTATATATATTAAAATATTTATTATATAACGAGTTAATATCTAAAATACCCGCCGATTAAGACGTTTGTTATTATAAAATCTATATTTTTATATTTATTAATTATCTACCTTAAAACGATACGAGCTTTTTAGAAATTATTTATCTAAAATCTATATAAATATCTAATTATAAACGAGGTATTATTAATTAGTTATAAAAAATAGGTTATTATAATTAATATTTTACTTTATTTATTTAACTTTGAATACGACTACGTTATAAAGAGTTTAATATATTTTTAATTATTATAAATACCTTTATATCTTTATCTACCGACTATAGTACTTCTACCTCCTTATTTATATATAATTATTATTAATAGGAATAATTATATACGAGGAATTACGAGCCTCGTAAATAAATAATTATTATTACTTTAGGATTCCGTTAATAGACTCCGTAATCTTATTTTACTAAATTTAATCTATATCGAAAATCTTTATATTTTAAATTACTTATAATTTACTTTATTTCTTATTTAATTTCTTTATATAATCGCCGAACTAGGAGTAATAATATAAAAAGAGATGACTTTTTATATAAATAAATAATTACTACTAATAGGAATTTTAATTAACGGACTTTATAGTTTCGCCTCTTTAAATTCTTATTTATTTTATACTCTTTTATACTCTAGGTAGTAATATTTTATTAATTTATTATACCGAGTAAATAATAAATCGTAGTTACTCGCTTAAATAAAAATAACCCCGGTAAAGTTACCGGCGATATATATATAAATTCTTAAATTATTAAGTATAATAAAGCCGATAATTTTATTAAAAACCGAGCCGATAATAATATTATATTTATAAAGAAAAAGAACTCTTTATATAAAATAAAAATTATCTTCGAAGACTAGAGTAAACTTATTAAATAATTTAAAAATAAAGATACCTATATAATATATAAGATTTGTATAGACGATAATAATAATTAGTTATTTAATATATATATTTAAATTAAGGCTTTTATTAATAAAGAAGAACCTACTCCCGATTACTTTTATAAAGAATAATTACTTTATATTTAAATATTCCGGTTAAATACTATAAACGATATTTAAAACGAGCCGTTAATTTATATATATTTTAAGGTTTTTATAAATAAACCCGCCTAAGATAATTTTATTAAATAAATATACCTCGATTATTATATTAAATTATAGGAGGTCGGAGTAGTTACCTATTATATTATAAAGTAATTAATATATATAGAATTTTTATTCCGCCTAGCGAAGGCGTAGATTAAAGAAATTCTATAAGAAATTAGTAATTTAGGTATTTTTTAATATATTTAAAATTAATTACTCGATATATTTACTTAATTAAAGAATAATATAATTAAGTTTATTATTTTCTTTTCGACCTCGGAGGCGGATTTATTTTATATTTTATATAACGAAATATTATTTATATTTAATCTCGAGCGAGTATATATATTATATATTTATTAATTTAATAGTTTAGCCGATATAAAATATAAAGTCTAGAAAAATTAAATTTTATTAATAATAGATTATCTAAAGATTAATTTATTATTTAATTTAATATATATTAATAATAACGAGTATTAGACTACCGAGGGTATATTTATTATTTACTAAAAAAAGAATAAAATAAAAAATATTAAGAATTCCTAGTTTTAGGAATATTAATTACGCGCCCTAATAATTATATTAGGGGGTAATCGTATTTATATAGACCTCCTCTATTTACCCTCGAACTACGAATATTACTTTTTAACGAAAAATAACTTCGTAATCAAATTTCTTATTAAAAAATAAATAATAATTATCCTATTAAAACTTTTTCCTTACGTTAATTCGCTCGATTATATTATTATTTTTTAACCGCTTCTAGAAGTACGAAAAGAATAATTAAAATAATTTAAAATTAAAGTCGGTTTTTAATTTAATAAATTTATAAAATATATTACGCGAAGAGTTTAAGAAATTCTATTTCGATACGGAGCCGATAATAATTAGAATTATTCCTCTTTTATCCGATATCCTATATAAATTTAAACTAGCCGTTATTAAGATATTAAATCTCGTATATAAAAAAGATATAAATTATATCTATAACCCTCGATAATAACGATTTATTATTAGATAAAATCTACGTATCTAGACCGTAGTTAATATTCTTTAAGGAATAAATTTTAAGACTAAACTCGGATAATAAGATATCGATTTAAATAAATCTTAAATAGGTATATTAAAATACTTATTATATATATTTAATAACCTCGGACTCTTAAAGGAACTATAAAAAATTAAAAAAATTAAACTCGATATAGTTATTACTATATTATTTATATCGGCCGGTAAAAAAGTAAAGGTCCGAAACTTAATAAATAAAATAATAGACTATTTTATTACGAAGTTAAATATTAAATTTACTCGGCTCGGTAAAAAAGGAATTAAAATTATAAAGAAATATATAATTCGCTTTTATTTATTTATAACCGAATAGGCCGTCGTCTAAAACGAGAACTAACGATATATAATTTATAATACTAGTAATTTATAATAATAACTTAACTCTTCGTTTCTTTAAAGTTAATATAATCGGCTCGCGGTAGCTATAATAAATAAAGTTAGAAAAATATTTTTTAATATTATAAACCGCCGTTATAAACTTGATAATATAAATTTCGGTATTTTATTACTATAAATTATAAATTTTCTCGGTCGACCTAATTTAAATATTAATCCTACTCTTATTAATAATATTATTATAAACGGTAATAATACCCCTAAAGGCGTATAACTAGACGATAATAAAATTATTAAAAATAGCGAGTTATAAAGCGAGAGCGATCTTTAAATCGATATAATATAAACTAGTAATACTTTTTAACCCGATAAATCGTAAGATAATTAAAGATAAAAAGGCCCGGATTATAATAATAATAATTTTATCGACTATAATAACGAAGATACTATCTTAATAAATAATATAGATTTCGAGGACTACGGGGGTAAAGCGGGGTTTATATTTGAAAATATAATCTCTTAAAAAACGAAGGAGTTATAATAAAAAAAAATTAAAAAAAAAATATAAATTAGACGAAACCGGGAATATAACCTACTACTAAAAACTTTATAAATATTTTCGCGAGATATTCTATCAAGTTAAGAACGGCGATATATTCGATAGCGAGGAGGAATATTATATATTTAAAATACTCGAATTATTACTCTTAGAGGATATCCTTATAAAGGATATCGCTATTATTATTATAATCTTTATTAATTCGGGTTATATAATCCTAAAGAAGAATTTTAAAAACGATTATATTATTATTTAAGAAATTAATAAAGTTAATAACGGGGAGTTTTTCGTTACCTTAAGATAATATAAAACTATTATATATTTATTAAAAAATAATAAATAACTACTATTTAAAGAGTAAAATATAAAGTATAATTCTTTTACTAAATAAATAAATAAGAGTATATATAAATATTAGGTAATTTTAAATTACCCTAAATATAACTTAATAAAATAATATTAAACTATTATAAATATTATTAATACTATCTCTAGAATTTAGTATAAAAGTTTTATTATTTTTATAATATATCCGGCTAGTCGCCCTAATATTATTATAATTACCGAAGTATATAAAGATTTATTTAATATCTCTATAAATTTTATCTAAATTAATACCGACGGATAATATTATAAAATAGGCTTCTCTTAATCCGGTTAAAATAAATAAGAGTTATAGTTTATTATAAAACTCTACTAGTATTATATCCTAAAAGGAATTAAAATTAAGAATATTTTTATTTTTATTAATTATCTCGTATAAATTAATTTTATAGAATAAATATTGATATTTATTATAGAATTAAGAGATATAAATATTAGAATTATTAATAATTACTAAAGCGAAGAGAAGTCTATAATAATTCTTTATATAGTAAGATCCGAGAAGTTAGGTTTTATATCTTTTAATCTCTACCTCTTTATTAAAGTTTCTTACGTAGGCGACGCTTTAACGATTATTATAAACTAAATAAAGATTTAATTATACGAGAAGAAATATAAACGATTCTACTATAATTATTTATAAAGACTTTTAATAGAAATAAATATCTATATTAAATATAAAAAAGAACTCTTAATATTTAATTTTATTAAATATAATTATAACTTAAACTCGGATAATAATTTTTAAAATAAAAATCTATATATAATAAACTAATCGGAGGAAAATCCTAATAATATTATATATATAAAAGAAGGAACTAGAAATACCGAGGGATTTAATAATAATTAAGATATTACGGAAGTTTATAATATTTAAAACCCGATTACATCGGGATCTAATATTAATTTAAAGAATTTAACGACTTTTATTATCGACGATATATATAGTTAAAAAAGAGGCCGTAGTATAGGATATATAATAACCTCTAATATTAATAATAATAATATATATAATTAGGGATCTAGCGAGAATATAAAACTAAATATTATATTAAATCTAAGGCTATTTAATTTATTATATTAAATAAAAATAAAAATAGAAGGTTTAATAAACTTTCGGGGGTTTAAAGAATTAATAAATACCTACTATTATAAAATAAAATTATAAGTTAATAAATTTTATAGTTTATTAAAAACTTCTCTATTAGCCTCTTTATAAAGAAGTAATTATAATATATAAAATACCCTTAATAGTTTATTTACTCTAATTAGGTATAAACTATCTATATAAAAAACATTAGAACTATAATAGGAATATTATATATATTGTATTATTTCGGAATAGTACCCCTTATAAATAGTCTAGAAAGTAATATATTATATTTATTTTTCTTTAATAAATAATAAAGCGGTCTAATCTCACTTTCTCTTTTATTTTAATTAATTTATTAATTATAAATAATACCTTAACTATAGAACGTATTATATATAATTAATAAGTTATTATATATATATAATCGACCGCTCTTTCGGCCAGCCTTTATATATAAAGAGTATAATAATTATAGTTATTAAATAAAAAGATTAAATCGAGTAAATAAATATAAATATTAACCGCGAGCGATCCTTATTTATAAATATTATTTTTAATAAACTATAAATTATATTACTAGAATTAATAGTTATTATTAAAAGATATAATTAAATTATAATTACGACTTTATTTATAAAATTATAAATAATATACTAGAGCTAAAAACTATATTATTTACTTTATATTATTAAGATTAAAACTACGATACCTCTATATAAATACGAAGACTATAATAATAACGAATTTAACTTTATTTTAAGAAATTTAATAGAGTTTTATTTAAAGACTATTACGGAGGATAAAGATTAGGAATAAATAAATAAAAAGATTAAAATATAATTAACGTCGAACTCTTCAACGGACTTTAAATAATATATAGTTAAAGTTATTAAAAATAAGTTTATTACTACTTTAACTCTAAAATACGAAAATAATATTCTAAAACTTTTTAATAATCTAAATAATAACGATATTTAAAATATTCTCTCTACTTTAATAGAATATATTATTTATAATATAAAACGGTAACTAAAAGATACTAGCGAAAGATTATTATATAAATTAAATTAGTTATAATAACTTTTCTCGTTTTTTAACGAGGTATTAAATTAAATATAAATAAAAGGCGCTATATTATTACCCGTTATACTAAAACGGTAGACGAATTACGCGGTCGTATAAAGATCTAATCTACTAGACGTTAATCTTAAAATAAAGTATAATAATTTAGTAATTAGATTTACTCTCGCGGATATTATTAAATTAACCGACCCTTCGTTAAATCTAGAAAAAATAATATTAAATATAATACTACTAATATTTATTAAATATTTAAGCGAAGATTTAGGGTTAAGTTTTTCGTTATTATTAGAAATTTAGTTTAAGTATTAAGGAAATAGATTTATAATTAAATTACTAAAGAACCGCTAACTTCGCGGACTAATTAAGGAAATTATTAATAACGAGAATATCGACTTTATATTTAAACTTATACTAGTAAACTAGGGATTAATTTAATAACTCTTTCTATTTTTAATAAAAATAGTAAAGTCTTAAGGTAAATAAACTTTTATTCCGTTTCTTAATTTTATTTATAGCGTACGATTAATATCGGGTAATAAAAATAATAATAGAAGATAATTCCGAAGATAAGATCCGTAGCCTAAAGTTAGGAAAATGTAAATATAAAAGAAATATCGTAAATAAAAGTAGTAAATAAAAATAACTATTAAGTAGACTACTAGCGGATATTAAATAAATTATAAATTCATAAAGCGAGTTCGACGGATAAATATCGAGAGTAGAAGCGACCGAAAAGTAATTATCTTAATATACCGCGTATATTCTCGATTAATAAGAATAATAATACTTATCCTAATATATACTTTAGGTTCCCGATTAGGGAAAATTAATTTATTAATCCTAATATATACTTTAGGTCGGTTTTACGCGATATTTTTTTTATTAAAATCTTTAACGATTTAGTTAATCTTAAAATAAATATAAATAATAAAATAATATAATTTTTATAAACCCTTATTAATAACTTTAAAGGTAAAAATAATAGTAATTGAAATATAAAGAATAACGGAACCCCTATAACGCGCGATAATAAAAGAGTTAGTTAAATTATAATAAATAATTAGCCCCTAGTAGATATAATATAGAAAATAATAATAACTCGACCGATCCCGCCTACGGTAGACGATTTATTTAAATAATTATAAAAAGGCTTTACGGACGCTAAAACCGCGTATAATAAAAAAGCGGCTAAACGCGTAGTTATTAATTAAATATCTAAACTAGTATTTATCCTAGAGTAAAACGAAGTAGAAGATATTCCGATTAAAGAAGAAGAAGATATTAAAAAGTCTCTAAAAAAAAGGGCGAAGGATAAATAAATTAACGACTAGATCTAAATACTAAAGTTAATAAATAGAGTTAAATTATTAAATATATAGTTTATTAAAGTAACGTAATATATATACTAGAATGATAGAAAATAGGAGGACTACTACCTTCTTTTTAAACTAGATAATATTAAAGATTATAAAACTAGAAAAAAGATTTATATAAAAGAAATAATAATAGGTTTTATTTTATTCTAGATACTCGGTATATTTATTTTATTCGAAATAAAGGTCTTCTAAAACGAGGGATATTTTATAAATATTATAAAATTTAGAAAAATAATATAACTAGCCCCTATTAAACTTAAAGTTAATAATTAATAAAGATTTTAAATTTTATAAAATTTTACGATAACCTACCTAAACTATTTATTTATATTAAATTATAAAGATATAAAGAAAGTTAAAGGGGAAAAGAGATATAACCTATATCTCGCGGAGGGAATAGTAAAGAATCTTTAATTACCCGATATATATTACCCGTCTAGGAGGCCTTAGGGGATTTAATATATATATATCGACTTTAATATATCTAAAAAACTTATACCGAGTTATAGCCCTAACTTTTTCTTTTTCTTTATAGGTTTACTATTTTACTAGCTAGGTTTAATAAAGACGTAGATAATATAAAAGAATAAAACTTTTAAGTAGGTATTACGATAAACTTATAATAATTTTAAATTAAAAATCTTTACTAAAAAACTAAATAAATTAGATTATAATCTCTTAATAAAATTAAAGGAGGCTCCTTATTTTAATAAAAATTATAATTTCTTAAACATACTTTATTTTATATCCTTAATCTCGCTTTTTAATTAAGTCGATAAGATCTTAATAAATAAAATTCCCGCGGTAAAGAAAAAGGTAATAAAATTAAAATAAAAAAATAAAAACTTTAATAAGAGGTAAAATAAGGTAAGATTATAATAAATAAAATATATACCGAGAATAATAAAACTATAAAGACGATTACTAAGATTCGGAAAATTAATAATATAATACCGGGTTAGAAACCTCGAAAGATCTTAATTAACGAGACTCCGTTTAAATTATTATTAAGAATAATAATAAATTAGATAAATACGTTTATAAATAATAAACAAATTATATTATTCTTTAAAAAAAATTACCCTCGCCTAAATAGGGCGCGTAAACGCCTGAAATATTATATAAAAAATAAATTTATTAAAATCGGTAAAAGGTATAAAAGCTTTATCTAGAGTATATATAATAATTATAATATTAAAAACGAGTATAAATAGTATAAAAAAACTATAATTATTATTATTCGAATATTTTAAATATAATATACATTAGAGTTAATTTCTTTCGGGGAACTACTAGTTAAATTTAAATTTAATTATTATTTCGATTATTTTTTAAATTACCCGTAATAATATAAACCGTTACTAGATTATTATTTCGAGGAGATAAATTAAAGAGTTCGGTAAATTTATTATAATACTTTATATCAGTAAAGCGGTGAGCCCGTATTCTATCGAAAAAGACGGAAAAGGCGTTTAGATTTATTTAGCTTATATACTAGCCCTAAAGATCGATTTAATACCTACTTTCGTCTAAAATATCTAAATACGTATTTAGTACCTCGATTTATTTTAAATAAATTTAAATAAATAGGAATAAACTAGTCTAAGTAGTACCGGTAAATAATTAAATATATATAATTATAAGTGAATTATATAGTCTATAATACCGCGCTAGCTTAGGGGGTATTATACGCGTATATAATTTTCATAAATCAACGTAATTTAAAATCTAAATTAAATTAGCGTAGTTATAACGCTTTATATAACCTTAGCGAGCTACCCGGCGCTAGTAGAAAATTACGGATTTAAAATCTTAAATCCGAAGTTATTATTTTTAGATTTTTTATTAAAAATTTTTTTTTTTTTTTTTTTTTTTGAATATTATTTTTTCGTTATTTTTCCGCCTAAAGCCGGTAAAATGCGTATTTAGTACCTCGACTCTTCTTATACGATCTCCCGCTTTACCGATATACTCGCCTTTAAAAATTATAAAAAGAATATTATATTAAAAATTATAGTATATTTATAACTCGCGGCCGTATATTATATTAGAATTTTAATATTATTCCTTAAACCAGTTTTTTATAAAGATATAAAGGACTTTAAATTAACGGGTAATAAATTAAGGAATAATAATTAACTTAAATTAAAGAAAGGGAAGTTTTATAAACTAGAGTAAAGAGATTTACTTTTTAAAAAAAGTATTAATTAAATCGCCGGAGTAAATAATTATCTTAAAATACGAGTACTAGATATTTTTAGAAATAAAATATAAAGGGTCGATACGAAGATAATTATTATAATTATATTCTTTATTTTAGCTTTTATTATTTATTAAGTAAATATTTCTAATAGAAATTTTTATTATAATATAGGCTTTATTCTACGCTAGGAATATTATATTAATAATTATATAAATAATCCGTTTAATATAGAAAAGACCTATCGCTCTAATTTACGAAGGTATATTTAAATTAAAATAAATTAAAATTATTAAACTCTTTTAGGAGGGTAAAGAAAATAAAGAAAATATAACCTTAAATTCCGTATTTTAATTTCTAATAGGATTCACTATACTTTTAAATATAGGGTAGATATTTACGGCCTTTAAATATATTATTATCTTTAACTCCGAGTAATTAATAAGCGCTAAGAACTAGGTAATATACTATATTAATCGAATCAGTTAAAATCGCGCGATATATACTATTAAGTTTATAAATAAAATTTCTAGTATAGATATAGTTATCTATAATAGGTAAGGAGTTTAATAATAAATATATTAAATAATAAAAGACCCTATAAAGGAGTCGGAGAGTTATAAACTCCGCGAAATCTTAAAGAAATAAATTTATAATAACGAAGATATATAGGACGAGGATAGTAAACTATAGAAAAATAAATAGTATATTACTATAGAGGCGTAACGAGAGGATAATAATATTTACGAGAAGAGATATTAAAAGGGTAGATTAATAGTATTAATAATTAAAAAGAGTTCGATAATATAGAAGAGATAAAATAATCGTAAATTCTATAATTTTAGAAAGATTTAGATATACTAAAATAATCTAATAATCCTATATTTAACGATTATAGTTTTATTATTAATTCGGAGATATTAAAAATTAATACTCGTATTTTTAAATTATTTAAAATACTTTTTATAAAGAATTTTATAACTAAATTTATCTTTTCTAATTATTAGGATTTATATAAAAAGATATTTCTCCTCTTTAATATTTAGCCGTTAAAATTTTAGGGTATTTATATTCTAAAATTAAATAAAAATCGTCGAGCGCCTATAATTAATAAATAGATAAATAACTTTAAGAAAAACTTTATATAACTCTATTATAAATATAGCGGAAAAATCGAGAATATTAATCCTCCTATTATTAGCGGCCACGCTAATAACGGCGACGTTATTAATATAATATTTATAGTTATTAAAACTAAACGAAGATACATCCTTAAATATTTTTAATTATTTTTACTAATAAGAGCGCCGATATTTATAATCGGATTAAACGTAATTATAATATCCGTTTCGGAGTTATATCGTAATATATTTAGGCGAGGAATGTTATAAAAAACGCCCTTTAATATTACTTTAATATATTTATAAAATTTAATTATAAACTCGGGGGTACTACTTTTATAATTAAATTAAAGACTAAATACTTTAAATAACCTATAATAATTATTAGTATTAATATCTTTTATATAGTACCCGCCTTAAAGTAAGTTTTAATAATTATTATAATTATCTCTATCGATCGAACTATCTTTTATTATATTATTACGGTCGAGATAAACGGCTCCCGTATTAAGATAATTATTATTAATAATATTAACTTTAAACTTCGTCCTTTAGTAGATTAATAGTAAAAGAATATTAACGAGGGTAGTTTATTAAAGTACGTTATTACTTCCGCGACGGTATTTCTAAAAATTAATTTAGTTTATTTTTAAAACATAAAGTTATTAATATAAAGCGCTTATTTATAAATTTAGGCTAGAATTATCCTAATAATAAAATTAAATTCATTAACGTCGTTATCGAGAAGTATTATTATATTCGCTTCTTCCCTCTTATAAGTCCTATAGTTAATAAGAATAATAATCCTATATTTAATATAATTATAAATTATAATATTATTTACTCCTTCGAGAATAATATTTACCTCTATTTATATATAACTATTTAGAGTACTACTTAACTTATTTATTATTATATATTAATAAATAAGGTTAATATTTTATTAAATCGATTCTAGGTAATACTCTATTTATACTATTATTAATACTAGTATATAACTACTCTCGTATCGCTTTATAAATTTAGTCCTTTATAAGAATATTTTAAATTAATAAAAAATAGTCCTTAGAGTATATTATATTTATTTAATATCTAAATATATTAAGGTTTATATCGATATAATTACCGTCGAGAGGGTTATACTTAAAACGAGCGACGAAAGTAAAGTAAAGAGACGTAATTTTATTCCGATAAAATGAAGTTATAGATTAAATAGTCTAAACTCTAGCTATTCGAGTTTAAAGACTAGATAAATTTTAATATATAAAAAATTTAAGTTTATAAAGTCGTATAAAAATATTTATTAAATATCGTAGATAATAAATATATTTAATAAACGCGGTAGACTAATAGTATTAATATACGATACTTATATAAATACGCGAGTAAGTACGCGATTAATATTATTATATATTATATCTAACCTATAATTTAAACTATATAATTTAGATAATTAAATAAATCGTTTACGAGTTTAAATTAACTTAATATATAATTTATTAATAAATAGTAATAAGACGTTTAATAAATCTACTCGGAGTTATTAATAACGGAATATACGGGTATTATATTTGGAAAAAGTTTATATAGTCTCCCGCTTTATTAATATAGGGCGCTCGTCGAGCGCCCTAAATTATAATCGAGCTACTTTTCGTTTTACCGACGAATATAATACTAAATTATTAATTTTCCGAAGTAGTTTTCTTATCGTTAAAGTTATTTTAATTATTGTTTTATAAATCGCGAGGTTTTATAAATATAAATATCGCCGGCGCTAGATAAATAATTATATTAAACTAATTATATAAATAAGAATTCTAGTAATTCGTTTATATAAAATAATACTCGTTATCGAGTTTAATACTTTTATATTATAATTTATTATTTATAAATTATTAACTTAATAATTACGACTCTTTACTCGGTATAAATAGAGTTTATATATAATTCGTGGATCGGAAGACTATTTTAAAATTAATAAAGTTATTATTTTTTATAAATTTATCGGCCTTAACTTTATATAACCCTTGAAAATTTCGAATATTTTCGGATATTATCGAGCGCTTTTTAATAAATTCTTTAAATTAGAAGTTTCTTATAATTTTAATTATTTAATAAAGTATTCTATTATTTAATTTTATATACTTTATTTAAAATATTTATATAAGTTTATAAAACTTATAATTATATTATTAAAATTAACCGCGGTTTCTTAATATATATATATTTATACCGAAAATATTATAGTAACTTCGTAGTATTTAAAGAATCTTTTCGGGTAAAACTTTATATAATTATTAAAATTATCAAAGAGGTCGAAATATAATTATAACGAATAATAAAGAAACTAAATTTAAATATAATTATAATAATAAATACTAATAATTAAAGCGTCGAGTATATTATTAAAATAAACGGAGGATTAGACGATAAATATATTTAAAAAAATATAAAAATCTTAATTTTAATCTCTTTAATTATTTAAATCGCGTTTAATCGAATATTTTTCTAGTAATTATAAATATCGAAGAAAAATCTTTTTATAATATTATAAATATTAAAGTTAGTAAATCTTTTATTTATTATTAATAAATCGTAAATACTCGTATTACTAGGTATTCGGATTTCTTATTATTTCGCGATAAAATTAATTTCGTATTTACGGAATAATTAATTAGAGTTAAATATATTAAAAGTAAAATTAACGGTTTCTTTAATAATTACCGACTTCGGCCTTTATAATAATATATTATTTTTTAGAATAATAAGACTTAAAGAGAGCTTTTATTTAAAACTATAAATAATATCCTAAATAATTAATAGGAGGAATAGATAATTATTATTAATATAAAAATTAAATACGTTATAATAATAAAGTACTTTATATACTATCGAGATATTATTAAAATAATCGAGTTTCTCCTCGGTTACCACCCTTTTATAAAGAATTTATTATATATATTTATCCGAAGATACGTTATAAACGAATTAGGTAAAATCGATATTAAGGATATAAACTCCCGCCTTTATACCGAGATATATACTACGGACTAGTAGTAATTTATATAGGAATAACTTCCCGAAAATATTATAGTAATCCCGGTTCTTTTAATTAATAATAAAATTTAATTTATTAATTTTTCTAGCGATTTATTAATATAGCTTATTTATTTAATTATTAAAAATCTTGATAATTAAGCGCGAAGGTAAAGAAGTCGGTTTAATAATATTTTTATTATTTTAATATTAATCCCGAAGAGTATTAATTTTTATATTAAGGTAAAGATATATTATATTATTATAAATATTATTATAAAATATAAATATATAATATTTTAATATATTAGTATTTATATAATTAATTATTATTCTTTTTTAGCCCTCCGACGGTATAGTCGTTATAAGATATTTATTACCTACGTAGACGGGAGACTTCGTTAAGAATATTTAATATTCGTTAATATCTCGGTTAATTACGAGGAGTAAATTCTTATTACCGAAGTTAAATTATTATAATAATACTTTATTTATTATATATTACGAGTAGAATTCGGATAATTAAATAAAAAAAGGGAATAAAGGATACGCGATTATTATTAAATATAATAATAATATCGAAAGTAATATATACTAGGATAAATACTAAATATAGGTTTTAAATATATTTATATTTTCGATAACGTCGCCTAATACCTTACTTATATTAATATTTATCAATATATAATAATTATTATTTTATATAGATTGATTAAAGGCGTCGCCGGTTATAATTTTTTTTTTAAATAAATAATTAAGGTTATAAAGACTATAGTAAAATCGAGTCGAAAAAAGTTTAAAAATCGGGGCGTAAAAAGTATTCTTAAAACACCCGTAATTATTTAATTAAATTAATTGTTTCGTTATATATCCCTATTTATAAATTCAAAGTATTTTAATTATTATAATAATATTAAATAATAAACGGGGAAAGAATAAAAAAGTATATTTCGTTAATTAATCCTAGTAATTAGCCTACTCCTAATAACTAAAGAGAATAATATTCTATATATTATATACGGGATCGTAAACTTTATAACTTTGATAAAATATAATTCTTATATTAATAAAACTCAAAAGTATATAAAATATTATTTTATTTAATTAAATAAAAGTAAAAAGACTTTCTATAAATTTAGGTCTTTTAAAAATTCGATTTTCCTAAATAATACTTTATAATATATTACGCGGATTATATTCGTTAATTTAAATTTACTTTGAAGTATTTAACGAATATTAATAAAACTAATTATATTAATCTAATAAAAGATATCTTTAGATATACGAATAAACGATAGAGGTTCGAGAAATAAATTATTTTAATTAATATTCGATACTTAAACCTTACGGTAATATTAGATATTAAAAGATATAAAACCGGTAGGCCTTTTTCGAATTTAGAATATTTTATAAAAAGTATCCGAAATATAATTTTAAAAGTAAAGAATTTAAAAGAAATCTAATAATTATTAAATAAAATCGAGGAATAAAATATTCGAAGGCTCCGGTTAAATTATTAATTATTAAATATATACTTTTACTATAGCTCGTCGATATAGAATCCCGGATTCTTATACTACTCTAATTAATTTCATTAAATAAGAATATTTAAATTAGATATTTATTATTATTAATTAAGATATTAATATAATTATAAATAAAGATTTAAAATAAACGGCTTTTTATCCCGTAAAATATATAACTCCTTAATATTATAAAAAAGAATAAATAACGTTATTAATTTTAATTATATTATAAAAACCTATACTCGCTATACCCCGAATTAATAGGGCTAGGGTAAATAGCGAAATAATTATATTTAAAAATTAAAATATAAGGTAGGAAGTAATAATCGAAATAATATATTATACCCGTAGGATAAAAGGTTAATAAATAAATTATTAATTATTTTAATAATAATAAATTTTATTCGAGAAAATATAAAGAGTCGATATTCTTTATATATATTAATATTATAATTCAAACCCTGAAATTTATATCTAGTAAACGTATAAATCTTATTTATAATATAATAAAAATAAAGAAATATTATTAATTAGACTCTAACTCTAAATATAATTATATAAATCGACGAATTTATAATTTATTAAATATTATATATATAATATACGTAATCTTTTAAGATTTAATAAATGAATTAATTTGTTATATTAATAATTATATCGACTATATCGGTAAATTTTAAAAGTAAATATTAATATACTCTAAATATTATTAGCTTTATTAGAAAGCCGTTTACGGGTTTATACTAAAACTCTATATTAAATACCGACTCGAGGTTTAGTAGGATTAATAAGTTAGGGGTCCGGGTAAAATCCTATTAATAAATAATACTTACTATTAGTAGGTTTAGTAACTCGATAAATAATTAGTAATTTAAATATTAGACGAATAGGCCCATTATATACCCTATAGTATACGTATTTATATACGTATTAGTATACGCTATAGTATAGGCTATAATATACCTTATAGTATACATAATAGCGTGCGCAGCTTGCGTATACTATTGAATAGTATATATAAAGGTATTTTGAATAGTATACGATATACGCCCCCCGTAATAGCCTCTAAAACATTAGACGAAAGCCCCCCATAGTATACGCAATTATGGTATACGCCAAGGTATACGCCATAGTGTGCGAAATAATATAGTATTTATATATATATACTCCCCGGATATACCCGGGTAACGCCCCCGCGAGAACTTTCGTTAAAATTTATTATTCCGGGCCCAGTAGGTCGCTAGCGTTAATAGTCGTCGCTAGGGGTCGCTACCGTTAATAGCGATAATTATAAAACTTTATTTATTTCAGCCCTATAATAGGGCTAGCTACTATTAATATATTAACGATATATATAAATTACTAAAATTACTAATCCTATTAAAATTAACCCGGAGTTATTAATAGGATACTACCTAGACCCCCGATTTATTTAATTTACTAAAAATTACCTACCTAGACCCCTGATTTATTAATCCTACTAATAGGACGCTAGTAACTTTATCCGTAAATTAGAGTTACTAGTAATATCTTATTAATAACTTTTCTTAGTAAAAATTACTAGTAGGACACTACTAGCCCTATCCGCGCGGTCGGTAACTAGGGTTTTAGTAGGAGTTTTTGAGATTTACCGATATAGAATTAATTTAATACGTTATATAATAAAGGTTTCTTAATAACGGAGTCTCGGGCGGTTTAATATATAACTAGATACTTTAAAAACAGAAGAATATAATAATAATAATAATAATAATAATAATAATAATAATAATAATAATAATAATAATTTAAAAAGTTTTAATATATTATTAAACGATTTAAAATAATTTATTACTATTTATTATAATAAATATATATATTCTTATATCTCGTTTACTCTAATTTATATTAGTATTTTTTATTTCTTCCTCTAGTAAGTATATTTAAGAATTTATATTTTATTTATTATAAATAATAGTCGCTAAAAGAGGATTCGGAAAATTGAAATTATAAGGAATTAATTAAAAATAATTATCTTTTTATTAAATTTATCTTCGAGTTATTTCTCGATTTAATCTCGTATAGTAATAAATTCGGTCGATATTATAAATTTATTATCGAAGGCGATTTATTTTATATTAATTTTCTTAATTTTCTTTTTACTATTAACCGAATTATTAAATATCTAGTTATTATAATTAAATACTAATTCTTTTAAACTATTATAAGATTTAGTATTATCGAAGATTATATTATATTTTAAATATATAGTTTTATACTAGCTCTTTATAATCGCGTTATTATTTAGAGTTAAAAATTTTATATAAAGAATAAAATAATCGGCCCCCTTTAATACTACTATTATCTCGAATAAACTTAGTATTCGAATAATTCGAATAGACTTAATATTTAAACGATTTCAAACAAGTTTAGTATTCGAACGATTTCGAATAAACTTAATATCTACGGGCGTTCGGTTATTTATTTAATTAAATATCTTTAACGCGTAATCCCCTCTATTAATAAATATTATTACTATTAATTAAATTATTTTTCATACCTTTATTATAATTCTAATTTATAAAGAGTATAATATTCTACTATAGTCGTTATTATTATAAATCTAAAGACTATAATATTATTTAATTAATCTTTCGTCGGATTAATTATAAATATAATTTAATTAAATAAATATTATATAATCCTTAAAGCGCTTAAAGGAAACGATATAACGAGAGTTTATTATAAAATTATAATCGGTCGATTTTATATATATAGGTCTCGTTATCGACTAAATTTTTTAGAAAAGAATTTACGCGGCCCTAGATTTATAAATTAAAATATATAATATTATTATAAAACAAAGTCTACGACCCGTGTTTTATAGAGTATATATATAATTCCCGGAGATTTTTAAAGACGTAGACTACGCGTAGAGAGAGAAGTATTTAATATATTTAATTTAAAAATATAATAATAATAAAAAAAGACGGAAGATTTTAATTAAAGAGTTATTAATAATAATATCTCTTTAAGAATAAATCAAATAGTAATATAATACTCCGTTAATATCTACTTTTAATAACGTTATAATTTATATTTAAAGGAAAAGTAATAATATAATAATAATATACCGGTCGTAGGACTTAATATTATCTTTAAATAAAAATTCTTTAAATATCGAGATTAATAATATATAATTCGAACGATTTTTTATTATATTAATAGAGGATATTTAATTCGATAAAGTTATAAAGAGAATTTTCTATAAACCGAGTAAAGAAAAGGCGCTTAAGATTATAAATAAATAATTATAAAAAAATATATTAATCGAAATATATTTAGATAAATGAATATAGTTAGAATTTAATATATACCTAGTATACCGTATTTTTAAAGATAATATTAATATATTATTTACTTTAAAGAATAATAGGAAATTATATTAAAGAAGAGAAAATAAACGGGGTAATATAAAGTTAAAGATAATATTTATCTAATAAAACCGGGCTTAAAAGTAACGAAATTAATATAATATTATATATATTTATAGAGATAATACGTAAGAAATTATAATTTATTAAAATCTACGGAAACGGAAGAGATTTAATATATATTAATTCTACTTTTTTATTTATCGGCTCCGAAGAATTAAAAATTATTATTTTTAATATTTAATAAACGACTTTCTCTCCTACCGGCTCCTCGATTATCTTTTATTATAATAAATTATTTAATTTTCTTTAAAATCGGCTTAAATTCTAGGATATTTATAAATCTAAAGTTATATCCCGAGTCGTAATTATAAAATAAATATATTAAAGGTCGTCGTTAATTTAAAATAATCTAATTCGCTATTAATATTCCTCGGCTTTTATAAATTTAAATTATTATATTAAATATTCGATCTTTTAGGTAGCCTCGACGGCGTTAATATAATATTCTTTAATTATATTATTATAAACTACGGAGTTCTTAACTCTATATATAATATCTATATACAAATTAACTTCTAATATATTATTAATAATAATTATTATATTTATATTAAAATACTACCCGGCGTAGGTCTTATAGCGGTTAATTAATAATTATAAATATATATAAAAATCGAATTATAAAATACCGTCGGGTAATTAATAGTAGAGAAGAAAGAGTAATTAACTAAGGAATTATTACTATCTTTTTATCTACTTTTTATTCGGGTATTTATCTTTAAGAAGCGGGGTATTAATTTAATAAAAACTATAATAAATTATTTATTATAATAAATCTTATTACTTTTATTACTTAAAAGATATAAAGGAACCTCTTTATTTTTATTTTACCTAGAAGTTAAGAGTTTATATATTATATAAAAAAGAGTTATTTAAAATTATAAAAACTTCGATAAAGATTATATAATTATAAAAGAAATCTCGTAGAGTCTAATCGTTTTTAATAAGATCGAGCGAGTTTATACGAAAAATATATATTTTTAATAATACTGACTAGTTTAAATATAAAATAGCGAGATCGAACGAAAATAAATAATTTCAAATAAAAAAAATATTAAAATAACGTATATATATCTTTAAATTAATAAAGATTAGTCTTTAAATTAAAAACCGTATATAACCTCTTAAATAAAGTTATTAATTTATATTTCCTAGTATTTTTTTTTATATTTACGTATTATAGTATTTAATTAATTACGATTTTATTTATTTTCTTTAAGATTGAAAAGACCGCTTCGCGTATTATATATAATATATATTAATACTTCCTTTTAACCGTTCTATTTAACTAGAGTATTTAATTTATAATACTATAAGGAGCCGCCGTTATTAATATTAAAATATTTAAATTTGAAACTAAATCTAAATTTATAAATCCGTTTAATATAATATTGAATTATATATATATTATTACTCCTTTATATATTTAATAAAAGATTTATTAATATTATTAATAAATAATTAAATTTAAAAATTAAATTAATAGTAATAAACTCCTTATCTAATTATTATTAAAAACCGGTTATAAAATATTCTCGTTAATAAACCTTAATAAAATATTAGAAAATAAATTATCGTTTTTTAAAAATATTAATAAACGCCGCCGAGAGTTATTTAAAAAGAAATACGACTATAAATATTTAATCGTCGAGGGAGGAGGATATTATAGAGAAGAATAAAAAGAAAAATAAATAGAAAAAGAAAATAAAAAAGATATTAAAGACGAAAAAATATAAATTAAATAAATTCGCTATGGGGTAAACCTAATTATATTATAATATAATAAATAAAATAATTAATAATATATAATATATAATACTAGGATATTATTAAATCTTATTACTCTTTAAACCCTCGTTTATATAATTATATTATCGGACGTATCTCTATATATATAAAGTCCTTTACCTCTTTTCTCTTAAATAAATATTATCGCTAGTATTTATTAATTACGGATTTTAGTAATAATATTAAAAATTATTTAATATATAAAAAACCACCTACTTTATTATAAAAACATCTTTATTAATATTAATATAGTAACTCCTTAACTAGGTATTAAGAGGGTCTATAAAAAACGGTCTATTATATATAAACTATAATCTTAACGGGTAATAGTAATTATTATATAATCCCTTAACCCGAAAAGAATCCTAACTAGATTAATAATATAATAATAGAGGTATAAATATATTATAAAGTCTTAATCTAAAAGGGTTGGATTATATATAAGAATATTGATATTTAACCTAAAGACTTTGAAGCGCGAAAAGTACGTAATTTTTTTATTTTTATTTTCGTTCTTTACGCTTAAATATTATTAATCCGCTAGTTATAAAATTATATTAATTAATTACGAAGTTATATAATAACAAAGATTAAAATTATTATTATATATAAATTTAAATTTTATATAATAGTACTATTATAGATCCTAATTATTAAATTTCTTTTATATAATATTTTCTTATTAAAGGATTATTATAATATAAAAATATATGGATAACCTAGTTACTAGTTTAATTAATTAAATAATTAAATAATTAATTAGGATCTTTAAACCCGAGGGTATAAGAAGTTCTTTATTAATATAATTATCTATACGATTATTAAAGTCTTCTTTCGAGATAGATTTCTAAACCTTAACTCTTTATTTATAATACGCGATCTTTTTACTCCTCTTCGTCTATTTATAATCTAATTCGTTATTACTTTAATAATTAACGAAATAAAAGAATAAAAAAGTAAAGAAAAAAGAATAATTAATTTCTAGAGTCTTAAAATCGAAGGTAAATTATTAGAATAATACTCGATTATTATAATATTAATTATAAATATATAAATATTTATAAACGCGTTAAGGAGATATAGAGGTTTATAAAAAAAAAAAAAAATTTCAAAAAAAACTAAAGAAAAGTATTTACTAGTAATATAATAATAAAAAATATAGGAGATATTATAATAAATATTCTTAATTAATAAGATAATAAACTTAACGATTTATTAAAATTTGATTAAGAATTTATAATATTAAAATAATAGGCCCCCTCGCTCTCTCGGATCTTATTCTAATAAATTATAATAAAGATTTATACTATACCGCCCTCCTCGGACCCTCTACGCGCTAATAATATTAACGAAACTTTTTCCGATCTTATAAATATTAATAATACCGATAACTCTTCCCCGGACTTTATATCCGTTAATAACGATAATAAAAAAAGCGTAGAGTATATTAAAAATAATAATAATAAGATTTAAGAGCGAATAATAATAAAGAGAGATTAAAAGTTATTTAATAATATTTAGCCTTTATAAATTAATTATAATAAAAGTATATTAATTAATCTAATAAATATTTTCGAATAAAATCGAATTATATATATTTATTATATTATCGAATACAGTCGAATTATATATATCTAGTATATTATCGAATATAGTCGAACACGATCGAATTATATAATTTCAAGAATATAATAATTACGTATTAATTAATCGAATATTTACTTTATCTAATATTAATATATTATCGAATAATATTATATATATTCGAACTATATAAACTTTGTTTTATCCTAGTATTATAATATTTATTAATATAATTCTTTATAATATATTTATTCTTTAGGTCTCCGAGTATATTAATATTAATAATCGAGGTTTTAAAATATATAATATACGCCTAAAACTCTTTAATTATATACTTCGGGCGTATATCGAGTCGGTGAATAAATATTATATTTAAGACTTTTAGGGCGCCCGTCGAGCGCCCTAGACTACGATCGAGCCGGTTTTCGTTTTACCGACGTTATTTATATATTTATATATTCGAGTAGAAACGTTTACGGAAGGTAATAATTATTATATAAAGACAAATACTAAGCTAGACGAGGTAAATATTAATTTTATAAAATTTAATAATTACTTTTACTATATTAATAAAACTAAAAGAGTATATTATTTATTTCCGAGTATTTATAACTACGCGCTCGCCTAATAATTTTATAAGAAAAAGTAACTAAAGACGGTCGCGATAAATTTATTTATAATATTCGACTCGAATTATTATATAATTTTTTTAATTTTAAGAATATCGATAACCTAATCGAAATATAAAATAATATCATATTTAATATCGACGAAGATAAATAAATAAAATAGATATTTAATATTTAATTAAAGATTTAGGGTACCGAGTTAAAGGATTATAATATTTTATATCGAGATATTATTAAGACCCTTCGATTTCTTTTAAAATATAGGTCGTTTAAAAATAAAATAATATTTAAACCTATATACTAGTATAATAATAATAATAAACGCGTATATACCGAAATATATACCGGCGACTAGTAATAATAAATATAGAAGAAGTTTCTTAATAAAATTACTATAATATTATTACTACTTTCTACGGATAAGACTTTATTTATATAATATAAAAGTAATCTAGTTATATAACTAGTTTATTTTATTATAAGGAATTTAAAAGTAGAAGTATAACGAGTTTAAAAACGACCGGGTTTAATACTTTTAGGACTTCTATTTATTATACCTAATAACGACGAATATATTAAATCTAATATATAATATAAATCTATATTAATTATACTCGATTATAAATATAATATAAACTCTCGTTTAAAATAAATTTAAAATCCTAATTTTAAACTAATAATTAGAACCGTAGCGATTATAAATCTCCGTATTATATATATAAATTAAAAGATCCGATTTTATTATCTAATTATTATAGACTTTATAATAGACTATAAAGAATAAGTTTTAATTATAAGAATTAAAAACGGCCGATAATATACGATTTATATAATATTATTAAATAAATAAGAAAACCTCCGAGGTAAATAACGCCCCCGAACCTATTCTTTTATCTAGTTTTAAATTCGGCGATAACGTAAAGAAAATATCCTAAAGACGAATAATTAATAAATATATCTAATATATAATTTCGCCTAATTATATACTACGGTAAATATATATAAAGTTATATTAATCGATATATTATATTAATTATTTAAAGATACGGTTAATTATCTATTTAAATAAATTATTTTAATTATCGAGGAGAGTATATCTACTATTAAGAAACTAAAGAGGGCGAAGGTAAAATCAAAAAATATACTAGAAACAATATAATTAGACGAAAGATTTCGTATTATTCTAACTTTTTATAACTTAAAGAATTATAAATATTATAACGCCGTCGTATAATAAATAAATAAAGATCGAAGAGTAATTATATAATAATTAATATTAATAATCGCTCCGTTACTAGTCGATTTATATAAAAAGGAACTCTATTACGCCCGGGTATTTATAAACTTTATATTAATTATTTAATACTATTTATATAATAATAAGATATTAGGATATCTCTAAAATATACTCTATTATTTTAATAAATTATAGGACTATTTTCGCCGGTATAAACTAAATAATAAAGTAAATTTAAATAATTATTTTAATATCTTAAAACTCTATATAGTAACGTATTATATAAAATAAATTCGAATATTCGGCGCTATTAAAAACTCTAATATCGAATACGGGGAAATAATATACTATTATTTAATTAAATCTTTCTTCGAGTTAATTAATAAATAAAAGACTTTTTAGGGATAATTTATCTACTATATTTTTTATTACCTACGGATATTAACTATAAAGAATATTTTATTTTATTTTATAACGAGATTATTTGTTTTAAAAATAGTAGTTTTTATAATTAAAATATTATAATTTAGTCGCGTAATTCGATTATTTAGATTCTAATATAATTTTAAATTTTAGGAAAGAAAGAGAGTTTTAAAAATAAAATTTAATACTATATATTAATACTCGCTATCTATAATATAAAAGAAATTATATATTAAATAATTTCTTAGAGAATTAGTCGTTTATATATATTAATATTAATAAAAGAGGGTAGAGGGACCGATAACTATTAAAATTATAAATAGAAGAGAAATCGATTTTATATAAATCGATTTATATTTTATTTATTTTTATTCGTCCTTATAATACTAGAAGTTAAATAAAAAAGATTTAGAAGATTTAAAAAACCTAGTTACGAACTATATAATATATAAAACTAATTAATAGAGTTAAAGAGAATAAAAATATAATTATATTTTATATAGTTTCCTTTTATAGTTAAAGTCCTACCTAACTCCGATTTTTCTTAACGATATCGAATATAAATTATTAAAATATTAAGGGTAAATTATTCTAATATAATTATACCTTTATCGATTTTTTAAAGATTTATAATAAAGGCTCTCCGTATAAAACTTATAATATAATAAAGGTAGAATTATAGCCGGTAAATTCTATTATAAAATAAAGAATACTCGGGGGGCTTTAGATTATCTCTTTAATAAAAATTATAAAAAGTATATATATTATATCGGTATATATAAAGAAGACTATAAGAAAAGATGATATATCTTATATTAATAATTATACCGATTAGAATTCATATAATTTAATTTATAACGAGGATTTTTTAATATAAAGAATATAAATAAATAATCTCGCCTACTATAATTACGATAAATGAAGATAGACTATATAATTAATATTTTAATCTATAATATACTACTTAATATTTAAATTACGCGCGAATAATTAAAATAATAAATATTATAAAATAAACTACGAGGGAAAATTATAATATATTCGATTATAAATAATAAAAAATCGTTCTATTATAAAATATAATCGCGATTATTATAATTCTATTACTTTTATTAATTATTTTTATATTAATTAGGGTTAGGGCTCGGTTTTTTCCTAATTACCCGATTTTACCGCTAGAATAAATAAATAAATAAATAATACCTCGATATTAACGGATAAACGGAAAATTGTTAAATATAATATTAATGATAACTAGAGATATATTAATTAAGAATAAGTTTAAGAGATTTTAATAATATAATATAATTACTAAAAATTATAAAAACGAAGCTAGGTATCGATAAGACTATATATTCGCTAATTTTTATATAATTATAAAAATAATTAAAGGCTATAAATCTCTTAAGTTAAAAATTAAATATAATAAATATAAAGAATTATCTATGACTTATTTTCGCTAGTATTTATAACGAATTAATTTATATATTCGGCGATATTTTTAAATAATAGAAGAATTAATATTTTAATATCCTCGTTTAATAAAATAACTATAATAAAAAGAGGCGGGTAAAGATTAAATAATATTATATAAATAACTAAAAAGATTAAAGATTCTTAAATACCGAGTTATTAAAAGAATTAAATAATAAACCGAACTCTATTTATATAAATAAAAATATTAATCGAATTAACTTTATCCGTTATATGATATTATATATTAGAAACGATATAAACTAGAGTATAGTTTATATAATTTAAAATATTTAGAAGAGTAGTATATATATAAAGTTAATAAATATAAACGACTTTAATTTTAAAAGATTTATATCTTTAATTAAAACCGACCTAAATTATAATAATAAAAAGGACGCGATTATCTACGTTTACTTTAGTCTACTAAATATAATTATCTCTAATAAACGTGAATAAAGAGTAGTACTAGTAGAAATATATATTTAAAATATTAAACGTTTTTCTATAATATCTAAGGGCTATTAGTCGAATAGTATATAATATATATAATAATAAACTCCCTCCCCCCCTAAAGGACCGAAACTTTTAATCGAAATTTGAATAACCTAGGCGGCGAGGCTCTAGATATATAATTAAAATAAAAGTATTATATTTAAATAAGAAAAAAAGTATTAATTATAATAATAAATTTAATAATTAAAAATAACCGGCTTCTTTAATATATACTTTAAGAATTAATATTTATAACGTTTAATAAATATTAATTATATTTAATAAACTAGGATTAGACCCCTAGAGTCTAATTCTATTAAATTTAATTTTATAAAAATAAGTAATTTCCCCCTCTTTTCCCCGACTATATAAATTCTACTTTAGTTAATAATAATTATTTTTTAATACTCTTTTTCCTTTTTATTTAATTCGATTAAAACAATATATAAATTCATAATTTATACTTTAATAATATACTATCTAATAGGGTAAATTTACGATTTATATTTGAAAAATATTTAATATTAATCCGACTACCTTTTAGGATTATTATAAAGATAATATATTTTATAAGGATTTATAGCGGAATAATTATTACTCTAATTAAGAATTAGAATATAATTATAACGACTCGGATTTTAATAATAAAGAGAATAAGTAATATAAAAATAATAAAAAACGGAGTTATTTAAAAACTTTCTTAAATTGTAAATATATAAAAATAAAGGTAAATAATTTAAATTATATATAATCGAATTCGATTAATTTAATTTAAGGCTAAATTTACCGTAGGTAAATTATTTTATAAAAGATTAAATAAAGGGAGATTTAAATAGTAAAATTAATTTATATTTTATTACTATTTAATATTTATAAAAATTAATATAAATACGATCTTTACCTTTAAAGTAATATAAAATACTAGATAAAAATAAAATCTTATAAGATATATACTATTATTATTTTTAATTATAAGAATTTTTTAAAAGCGATTATTTTATCTAGATATATTTATAATCTAGGTAAAAATAAAGGTTTTTATAAATACCTCGGTTATAATAAATCTCGATAATAATTAAATATATAATTTACCCTCGGTTAATAATTTAGATAACGACGACTAGATTAATTTTTTAAATAATAAATTTTAAAATAATTCTTTTATATTAATTAGTAATATATAAAATATAAAAGTTAATATAGAAACTACGTAAAATAATAACTTTAAAATAAATAATTCAAGCGCTTATAACTTATCCTTTTATAATTTATATATTTTAATATTATTAATCTTTATTATTACTCGAATACCGATATTAAGTTCTTAATATATAAATTTAATAAAATCTAATTATTTTAAACGTAGTTAATTTATTATTTACGATAAAATACTACCTTTAACTCGTTATTATTATTACTACGGAATTTTAGATAAATCTTTATAAGAATAAAAGAACCCGATAATAATATAAAAGTTAAAAAATAAAATAACTCGCGTAAAGTTTCTAAATTTAAAGAGAAGTATACCCTTAATATTATATAAAGAGATAAATAACTAGAAGATTAAATTATTTTTAAATAATAAAGATTTAAGGAATTCTAGATCGTCTTTATATTAAAAGAATTTAATTGGAATTAATATAAAAAAAATACTACCTCGATTATATCGAGTAATAATAAAAATAAATACCGGGTTTATATAAAATAACTAGGGAAGAAGATACGAGTAATAATAAAACTTTAAAAAAAATTAAATTAAAGAAGAATAAAGGTAATAATAAAATTAGTATAAAATTAAATAAATAGTAGTATCTTAGTTAGATAATATAATAAAGAAGTTGGAGAAAGATAAATAACTACTATATATCGAATAAGATCGGTAATTATTTATAAAATTTTAATAAATATATATTTAGTATTAAACGCGTAGATTTATATAATATTAATAATAGTAGCGGTAGTAGTAAAGACAACGATTTAGGTTATAACGGAGAAATTACTAAAAGTTAATAAAATAAAAAGAATAAAGAAACCGTTAAAGTCGATAAAACTATAGATAACGATATAAATAAATATAATAACGATATAGATTTATACGTTTGATAAACGAATTATTTTAATATATATATTTATTAAATACGATTTATTAATAGCGATTTACGCGTTTAATAAATATAATACTCCGACTATAATATAACTACCCGATATAATTCGTACGTATTCGTATTAAATATAATTATATAAGATAATAAATAATAATTATTTATAGGAAAAAACTACTTTTAGTAATTTTTAACGAAAATAAATATTAAAACGATCTCTAGGGCTAGTAAATAAATAAATAAATCTACGCGCTTTTTCTACCTTTTTCGATAGAATACTAATTTATTACTTTACCGATATATAGTCTTAACGAGTAATAATAATTATTACGCGATTTTTTAACCCGAAAAGAATCTTAACTAAATTAATAATATAATAATAGAGGTATAAATATATTATTAAATTTCGATCTAAAAGAGTTCGATTATATATAAGATATTAATATTTAATCTAAAAACTCTAAAGTGCGAAAAATATATATTTATATTTATTTTTATTTTTATTTTCGTTATTTATATTTAAATATTATTAATCCGTTAATTATTTAATTACGTCGGTTAATTCTAGAATTATATAATAACGAAGATTAAGATCGTTATTATATACGAATATAAATTTTATATAATAGTATTATTATAAATCTTAATTATTAAATTTCTTTTATATAATACTTTCTTATTAAAGAATTATCGCGATATAAAGATATATTAATAACTTAATTACCGGTTTAATTAATTAAATAATTAAATAATTATTTAGAATCTTTAAACCCGAGGGCGTAAGAAACTCTTTATTAATATAATTATATATATAATTATTAAAGTCTCTTTTCGGGATATATTTTTAAACTTTAATTTTTAATTTATAATATATAATCTCTTTACTCCTCCTCGTTTAATTATAATTTAGTTTATTATTATTTTAATAATTAATAGAGTAAAAGAATAAGAAAATAAATTAAAAAGGATAATTAATTTCGAGAGTTTTAAAATCGAAAATAAATTACTAGAATAATATTTAATTATTATAAAACTAATTAAAAATATATAAATATCTATAAACGCGTTTAGGAGATATAGGGGTTTATAAATAATAAAAAAGAAATATTAATTTTAAAGAAAATCTAAAGGAAAATACTCGCCGGTAATATAACAATAAAAAATATAAAAGATATTATAATAAATATTCCTAATTAATAAAATAATAAATTTAACGATTTCTTAGAGTCCGATATAGAATTTATAATATTAAAATAATAGGCTCCCTCGCTCTCTCTCACTTTATTCTAGTAAATTATATCGAAGGTTTATATAATACCGCCCTCCTCGGACCCTTTATATATTAATAATATTAACGAACCTTTTTCCGATTCTATAAATATTAATAATATTAATAACTCTTCCTAAGACTCTATATCCGTTAATAATAATAACGGGAGAAGTATAAAATTTATTAAAAATAATAATAATAAGATTTGAAAGAGAATAATAATAAAGAGAGATTAAAAGTCATTTAATAATATAGTAAATAAATTTATAGATATTTATATAGTATTATTTCCACTATTTATAATATTATTTAATTAACAATATTTAGCCTTTATAAATTAATTGTAATAAAAGTATATTAATTAATCTAATAAATATTTTCGAATAGAATAGAATTATATATATTTATTATATTATCGAATAAAGTCGAACACGATCGGATTATATAATTTTAGGAATATAATAATTACGTATTAATTAACCGAATAATTATTTTATTTAATATTAATATATTATCGAATAATATTAAATATATTCGAATTATATAAATTTAATTTTATCCTAGTATTATAATATTTATTAATATAATTCTTTATAATATATATACTTTAAGTCTCCGGGTATATTAATATTAATAATCGAGGTTTTAAAATATATAATATATACCCGAAGCCCTTTAACTACATACTTCGGGCGTATATCGAGTTAGTAGATAAATATTATATTTAAGATTTTTAAGGCGCCCGTCGAGCGCTCTAAATTATAATCGAGTCGTTTTTCGTTTTATCGACGGTCTTAATCGTATATTATATTTTAATAAAGAAGATAAATTAATATTTAATTTATAAGAATTATAAAACGAGCTTTATATTAAATAATCTTCTCTACGTATATTTTAAAGAAAAGTTATATCATTATAAAATTCCGATATAAAAGAAATCTTAACTTATTACTTTTATAAATTCTTTAAAGAAATCGATTTTATAATCGACGAATAAAATAATTATTAAATCTACGACTCCTCCGTCTTTAAAATATAATATAAATTTTCGATTTTAGTATTATTTTACCGGCTAAATAAATCTTTTATTAAATATTATTTATAAATTAAGATACTTAAATATAGAATATCTAATAAATATAAATAATCGAATATTCCTAAAATATAAAGTACTCAAATTTTAAATAAAGACTTATAAATAATTTATTACTTTATAAAGAATCGGGCCGAACTATTATTTAATAATAAAATTAAATTTCTTTAAATTTCTATATAAACGAAATAATTAAAAATAATATTAAAATTATAATAAAAATTACTAGAGATTTTTATATAATTAATAATCTTAAAATTAATATATTTATAAATATTAATATTTTTCAGGCTAGGAAAGATTATTATTAATTTATTATATAATTAAATTCTACTCGGTAATTATAACGATATTTCGGTACTAGTTTAATTTATAATTAAAGATAATATTAAAATCCGTTATATTATTAAATTAAAATACTATTAGATAATTCTAATAAAGATTATAATTATAATTATAACTTTTTTCATTTATTTAATAAGAACTTCCTTTCTAAATTATAAATAAACGATATTAATATTTACTTCGTCGACGCTGGAATTTATTTTATTAATATTAAAAACGACGAGAATATACTCTTTATTATTCCTCGCCGTTAATATATTAAATTAATTATCGAGTACGAAGTAAAAATAATTTACTTTATTAAGTTTAATAATTATTCTTTAACGACGAAGATATACCCCGAAGATATAATTATTTTATAATTAATTAATTTATACGATTTAAGACTAAAGTCGATTATTTAATAAAAACGAAACTACTAAACGAGATTATAACCTACGATAATAACGAAGATATTATTATAGTTAAGCGAATTATAAAAGAATACTCTCGTATATAAAAAGATATTAAAATTATTTTTAACCTCCTCAAATCAAAATAACTATTTATTCTATTTACTATTAACTAGTAGTCGTTAGATATAAAGTTTAAATATAAAGTTTACTCTTTAAGCCCCGATACTAGAGTCTTAATTAATAAGTAATTAATAAAATAAATTAATAAAAATAGATATCTTAGTTTATAAAATCGTCTCTTTTTATTTTCTTAGTATTCGTAGTTTAAAAATCGTATACAAGGGGCCTAAAAAGACTCTAGTATATAAAAGAAAAATAGTAATAAATATCCGTAATTTAAATAAAATTATTATTCCGGATAACTACTATCTTCTATTATAAAACGATATCGTTTCCTCGATACAAGAATATATATATATTAATATTATTAATTATAACGGGTAATTCTATCTCTTTATAATTAAAAGAGATAATCGTTATAAATTTATTATTATCTCTTACCGCGGGTCTAAATATTATAATATTATAATAATAAATTAGAAGAGCTCCGTACTCTACGTATAAAAGAAAATAAATAATCTTTTATATTACTATAAGAAATTTATAAAATACTACGTCGATAATTTTTTTTATACTTTTACGTTAAATATTTTAAATATCTAATAATAATCTTTATATTATATATAAACTTTAGGATTTTCTTTAAATTAAAAAAAATCCTTTTTAATATACTTTTCCGTTATACTCCTAAATTAAAAGATTAACGGTCTAGATATAATAATTACCGAGGAAAAAGTTATAACGATTTAAAACCTTCGGTTTCTAAATATATTATAAACTTTAGAAATATAAATTAATTTAGGAGTAATATTAAATACTTTATTCAAATTTCGGAGTTATTATAAAAACGAAGAATTTGATTATTAGAGACTTCTTTTTCCTAGAGTAGTAATATACGAAAGATTTATTCTAAGAAAATTTTATTTATCTTTATTAAAGAAGTGTTAATATCCGTTAAATTATTATAGAAAATATCTATTTCCGAAATATATCTTTATTATTAGGATACGATATATTAATTATATATTAATATCGATATTTTTGAATTATACGAGATTAGCGCGATAATATATTATATAACAAATAATCCTTAAAATAATATATTCCCTTGAACGAATATTTGATTAATTAATTTTTTATTTAATTTATTTTAACCTCGTTAAGATATAATACTAGTCTACGGAATTAAAAGTAATAATATTAATATAAAATTAAAAGAAAATCCCTTACTTTCTAATTTAGGTATTAATAAAGAAAATAATTATTTTTATTAATTATTCTACGACTACCGATATCGCGAGATAGATAATTTTATTATCGTTTTCTTCGGATAAGATAAATTTATAATTAATATAAATTTCCTAATATACGTCCTAGTATAACCTCGATATTCGATAAGATTTTAGAGATAAAAATATCGTATTTAATATACTATTACGATTAATTCAAAAAAGCAATAAATATATTAATATAAGTACTCCTAGTATATTTCACGAAGTTTTCGTTTTTTATATAATATTAATATAGATATCCGCCGACTATATAAAGAGAAGTTAAAATATATTTATATCGAGGATAAAAAATAGTCTAAAATATATACTTTCTTTATAAACGAAAAGATAAACTTAAAAAATAGAATCTCGATATTATCAAAAATAAGAATATTCTTAAATTAAATATTCTCTTTTTACTCCGAGATTTCTTTATTTAATATAAAGACTAGTATAATAATAAAAAACTATTTTATATCCCGAAATTTATAAAATAAAAAATCTTTAAATTAATATATAATAAGTGTAATTATATTAGTTTTTATAAAATATATAAATAAGTCGTAACTAGTTATTATATAAAGTATCTAATAAAGAAACTAAAATAATATATTCTATATTATTTACTCTACTAGTTTAATTAAAGAAAGTATAATACTCTATATAATATTATAAAACTAATTTTAATAATCTCGAAAATCTATTATTACGTTATTATTAATTATATTATAATAATTTTTTTTTTAAAAAACGGATATAATACCTTATTAATAATTATTTATAAATTCTCGAAGAAAGTAAATATTATTCCGAGGAAAGATATATAGGCCGCCGAAAATAAATTAAAATATTATTAAATATTCAAATTAATGAAGAGATTCCTAAAGTTATTATTTCGAATAAATTTTTTAAATTTCTTTCGATTTTATAAAAGGCTATCTTTAAATCCTTACGAATAAAATTTATAATATTAATAATATACTATCCGTAGTTAACTAGATAATCGAAACGAATAAATTATATAATAAAAATCGTATTAAGGTTTTGTTTAACTTATTTTCTAAATATTTAATAAGATAGTTTCGTCGTTATATTACGAATTATTTTAAATAACTTCTTAAATTTAATTATAATACTTTCCTCTAACGAAATTATTTATAGAATAAAATAAATTATCGCGAATTCCTTTATATTTTATTTTATAAATAATAATATCTTCGGGCTCCGCGAAAAGGAATAATAATATTATCTCTTATTTCTTTTTATTATACTTTATTAAATATCTTTATTAATACTCTCGCGTAATAAAACTACTTTATATACTATAATATAATAATTAATAATTATAGTCGTTATATATAGTATATACGTAATATAAATTATCTTTAATTACGAGTTTATAATGTCTTTTTATAACGAGTTATATTAAAACTAGTTATAATCTTTCTTTTTTATAAATTTAAAGAATCGTAAAATACGATTATATTTTTTATAAAACACGATATAATTAATAACTTTATATATTTTCTATTAAAAATTATCTATAAAATAAATAAACGAATAAGGAATATACTACGAAGATTATATTATAAATAAATCCGAATAAATTAATATATATTATTATTTTCGGGTTCGCCTAGATATATAGTAATAAAAGAGCGAGATCGTTTATAATTATTAAAGAACGGGATTAGTATCTAGATATTTATTAAATTATAAACTAGGTTTATTAAACTATAATTTAACTATAATATAATATCGGTAAATTTTAAAAACTTTTATTAAAACCTAAATTACCGCCCGCGCGGATAGGGTTAATAATATCCTATTAATAACTTTTCTAAATAAAAGTTATTAATAGAATATTACTAATAACTCTAATTTACGGATAAGGCTACTAGCGTCCTATTAATAAATTTAGTAAATTAGGAGTCTAGGTAGATTATTTTCAATAAGTTTAATAACCCTAAATGAATTTTAACCGGATTAATAACTTTAGTAATTTATATATATTATTAATATATTAATAATAACTTAGCCCTATAATAAAACTAAAATAAATAAAGTTTTATAATCGATACTATTAATAATAATAACTCTTAGTAACGATTATTAATACTAGCGACCTACCGGGCCCGGAATAATAAATTTTAATAAAAGTTCTCGCGAGGGTATTACGTAGGTATATTTAGAGAGTTTATATATATATACTATAATATATCGCATACTATAGCGTATACCTTGGTATATATTTTAGTATATATTATAATTATATATACTATAGAGGGCTTTCGTCTAATGTTTTAGAGACTACTACGGGGGTATATATCGTATACTATTTAAAATATCTTTACGTATACTATTTATATACTATTTAATAATATACGTAAGCTGCGCACACTATTACGTATACTATAAAGTATATTATAGTCTATACTATAACCTATACTATAGCGTATACTAATACGTATATAAATACGTATACTATAGGGTATATAATGGGCCTATTTATCTAATATTTAAATTATTAACGATTTATCGAGTTATTAAACCTACTAAATTTATTAATAGTAAATACTATTTATTAATAGAACTTTTAATTAACTAATCCTACTAAACCTCGGGTCGGTATTTAATGTAAATTTTTAATATAAACCCGTAGACGGTTTTCTAATAAGGTTGATAACGTTTAAAATATACTAATATTTACTTTTAAGATTTACTAATAAAGAGTAAGTTAAAATAAAAGATAAAGAACGAAAATTTACGTAGAGCTAACTACTATTTAAATAAAAACTAGTATATAGAGTATTTATTTATTTCCTATCCCGACTATATTAAGATAGAAATAGGGAATTAGTTTAAATTTAGGTTAGATTTAAGATAAATTAAATTATATTAAAATAAATAAAATTATATTATAATAATAACCCCCTCTCTAAAGTCGAGCTCCTATAAAATAAATAACGAGGTAGGATAAAATATATTATTTATTAATATAGTTACACGAAGTATTAATTAAAGTTAATATAAAATATTTAATTATAACGATAATAATAGATAAAGAATAAAACGGGGAATAACTAGCGGTATATAAATAAAACTAGGCGTTAATATTATTATCTATAAACGATAACGGCGAGGCTAGGTTATAAGGTACTATTTATTTATATAATAATACAAAGTATCGGTCGAAGCCGATACGGAATAATAACCGAGGTAATAATAATAAATAGAGAATAAACTAGAGTATAAGTAAAAATTAACTTCTTAAAAATCGAACTAAAATAATAATAGTATTAGGTTATAGTACCTAGGGTATTTATAATAATATAAAAGTAAATATAAAGCCTTAATAGGAGAATGATCTCTATATTTAAATAATAGAATTAATCTCTAAAGAGTTAAAACGAGGGCTCCGAGTCTCTTATTTCTAAAAAGGGCTCCCAAGTACTAGAAACTATAATATAATATTATAATATAAATAGCGTAACTACGCCGTATACTCTCTTTATAAAATTTATATATTATATTTAATAGTTATTATAAAGTTGGTTTTAATATAATATAATAATTACCTCCCCTTCTAAGGGTTTCGCCCTCGAAATTAATAAATATTAATTTAAATATTAGGTTATAGTACCTAGGGTATTTATAGTAATATGAAAATAAATATAAAGTATTAATAGGAGAATAGTTTTTATATTTAGATAATAGAATTAATTTCTAAAGAGTTAGAGCGAGGGTTTTAAGTTTTTTATTTCTAAAAAGGGCTCTAAAGTACCGGAAATTATAATATAATACTATAATATAAATAGTGTAACCACGCCGTATACTCTTTTCCTAGGATTTATATACTATATTTAATAGTCATTATAAAGTTAGTTTTAATATAATATAATAATTACCTCTCTTTCTAAGAGTTTCGCCCTCGAAATTAGTAAATATTAATTTAACACTTTAATATTTATAGCGAAAGAGTATAATATAGGAGAATTTAAATTAAATAGGGTATACGTGTAATACCTACACCTTTTATCTAATTCTATTAATCTCTTATTTTTATAATAGTAATATATTAATAAAAAACCTCTAAACCTAATAGGAAAAAGAGAGGGAAATAAATTATATTTTAAAATTAATAATATATCGCGTACGCCTTATATACTAGCGTAATTATATAGTTATAAATTATATTAAGTATTTAATAAAAACCTTAAAACCTAAAGAGAAAAGTAAAAGAAAGAATATTATAATTATTATCGAAAACTATAAATCTTTATTATTAATAGGGTTTTAATAATATCGGCGGTAGAATAAATTATTCTACCTTAATATTTAGGAAGAACTTTAGTTATAAGAGTAAATATATATAAATAACGATTTTAATATAAATATAAAACCTTCGTCGACCTTCTAACTTTTCTTCTTTTATAATATCCTATTATTTTCTATATATATAAACTCCTATATATTACTATCGATAACTATACTATATTTAGATTTTTATTAATTTATAATAGTCTCGGCCGTATCTCTAATCTCTTTTTTCGAGGTCGTAAATATTATATATATATTTTATAGGTAAAGTTAAAGTTAATATATTATAATTTAAATAAATCTTTCTTTTCTTCTTTTAAATTCTTTCTTTAATTTTATAATTATTAAAATAAATAAATAATTTATTCTATCTTTAAATAAGGTATTTATTTATATTTTAAAAGAATTAATATTATTATAATATTTATTTCATTTTTAAATTATTAGTTTTAAATTTTATTTTATTAGCGATATATATATAACTAAATTACTTTAATACTTAATATATTAATTTAATCTCTACGGTATATAATATTAATAATAGTATTTAGATATTTAATATATCCCCGATTCTCGCTCCCCGTAAAATAACCGCCCGCTCTACTTCTACCCCGCCTTTATCCGTATTTTTATACCTCCGTTATTTTAAGCGGATAGGCTTAAATGACTATATTCTATATAATAAAATACTATATATAAAATACGCCTATTATATAAAGAATAAGTATTTATATAATTCTATATATCGTTAATATTCCGAAATTAAATTATATTAATATATTTAAATTCCTTTTAAATTTTTTACCTTTATAAATTCTTTTTTTAATTATTTAAAACGTCGAGGCCTTAATAAACGTCTTCGCTAGTATATCGTTAAGTATATAAAAGATATTATAATTTTCCTTCGGGAGATTAAATTTAAAAATAATAATATTAAAAGGGGGAAGGATATATTATAATTAATATCTTAATTTATTATAAACGTCGAGGGTATAAATAATATCTTTTATACTCTAATAAATTAATATAATTTAAATATAATTTATATACTAATAATTTTTTAGGGAGAGATTATTACCTAGGATATAAATATACCCCAAAATAAAATTATATAATATTAATTTAATAATTTATTTAAATCGACGGACGAAGATAAAGCCGATTATAAAGCGGAGGATAAAGTTTATATATAATATATACGAGACGTCTTCAAACCCGATTTTTCTCCCGGTTTTAATCCCGTTACTAATTAATTTAATACGCCTATTTTTAATGTTTTTAATATTATTAATCCTACTTTATTCTTTAGTAGTATATAAAGAGTTATAGTATTTATTTATAAAGTTTTTTTAATTAAAGATAATATAAAGCCTCGTCTTTAATACGGCGGTATAGAGGGTACGAATCGTTATATTTTAAATAAATTAATATCTTCTCACGAGGCTTTTAAGGAAGAAATTAAAGATAAAATTAATAATTTTAATTTTAGTTCTATTTCTACCCCTTGTTTTTTAACTCGATTTCCCGGCCCTAGTTCTACTCGTAAATAACCGAGTTTTAATATTAAGAAAGTTAACCGCTTTAAATATAAACCTATTTATAAACGCCCCGTTAATTATAAAAATATATCTCGCTCGAAATTTATTAGTAAAAAGTAACTAGTAGTAATTAATAATTAATAATATTTCCTCTTTCTATTCTTTATTTTCTATATCTTTTCTATTTTTATATTCACTTCGAATATTTCTCGTAGTTCTAGCGCGTTATTTAAAATATTTATATTAATTTATTTATTAAAGGTCTTTAGTTATCTTAATTATTTTATAAAATAAAATACCTCGCTTTTTACCTTCTTTTTTTTAGTACCTTTTTTATTTCTTATTTATTCGTATTATTTATTAATTCTAGTAAAGATATATTAAGAATCGAAACGTTATTTTATTATTAAAAATACGACTCTAGAAACGATATATAGAAAATATTATAAATTCGGTAACTAGTTAATAATACTAGGTAGTATACTTATATTCCGATAGTATCTAAAATCTTGAATAATTTAATTACTTTATAAAAGAGTTTCTTATTTAATTTTTTTTATATTAAGTTTTTAATTAATAATAATATAAAGTTATTTATATTAAATGATTTCGGTTTATACCTTTTATTCTAATTACGTTTTTATATCTCGACCGCGATTATTTAAACTTTTATTAAATACTTTTTTGAAATATTTAATTTTTTAATTCTTTTTTATACCGACGGTATTTCTCCTTTATATATCTCGCCCTCGAGATATAGTTTAAGAGATAAATTATAATTATATATAATTATAAATAGTATTTATTTTATTATTATATACTATATATTATAATATATTTATTTTATTATAAATAAAAGTACTATCTAATTATTTTATTTACTTAAGTAGAAGATTCTTAAATAACATTTTAAGATTTAGTTCTAGTATTTTATTTAGTTATCTATTTATAAATAGAATACGATATTTAGGCGCCTTTTAATCTTTATTAAATAATATATCTTTAATTAAATTATACTCGTAAAGATAAAACCTTTATTAGAAATAATCTTATTAAGAACTTTAAACTTTAAGATAATTTTTTCGAATATTAACTTTATTAACCTTATAAAGTCGATCGTTTTAATAATTAAAATATATTATAATATCTTTATATATTTATTTATAACTATAAAGATCGTATTATAAATATATCCGTATTATTTATTTAAAGGTAAATTAATAATAAAATTTATTATAATTTCTTTCTACGGCCCTATAGGATATAATAAAGAATTAATCTTATTATAAAAGTGGTATTAATATACTTTAACCTATTAATATATATTATATATATTAATATATTCTTATATATCGGCTTTAAAAGTACTTTAGAAATATTTTCTAATAAATAACTCCGTTATCTTCTTAATATTAAAATACCTTATTAATATATTATTATAATATCGTTTTAATAACTCTTCGCGAATTAATTCTTTTTTAAATATATAAATCTTATTATTATATCTAAGAATTAATATAGAATCTAAAGTTTATACTTTAACGGAACGTTAGTAATCCGTTTATATAATTTTAACGATTTTCATTTACGAGAAGAAATTATCCTTTTATAAAGCGCGAATTATTTTAATTATTAATAAATTTTTAATATTATAAATCTTTTCGTAAAATATTATTAATTTAATAATAATATATAGAATAAATAATCTATAGTTTATAATTCTAATAATAAATTTAAATAATTTCTTTATTATATTATAATCGATTTAAATAAATATCTCGCTTAAATCTTTTAGAATTTCTTATTTAAGTATTAACTCCCTAGGCCTAAATAAATATATTATTAAAAAATATATCTTTTTTATAATAAATCTTAAAGACCTTAATAACGTAACCTTTATATATATTAAATTTTATATAATATCTACGGATATATTATTTAACGCCGGCGAAGTATTATTTATATCTAGATCTTTTATATTTACGAATATATTTTATATTATAACGAAGATAAGGCCTTAACTAGTATTTTCTAAATTTAATAACTTTTATTATAATATAAATAATATATTATAATAAAAAATTATTTTAATCTTTATAATTAAAATAATATAAAAGATTATCGGCTAGATTACTTTTTCTAGAATAATATGAAATTAAGAAATTAAAAGATAAAAATCTTATTATTTAACGCGCCTAGTGATTATTTAATTATTTAATATTTATAAAACTCTTTAAATTATTATAATCGGTTAAAATCTTTATTTTTTATAAATTATCTTTAAAGTAGTATCGTTATTATTTAAATATTATAATAATTATAAGGAACTCTTTATTATAAATTTTATATCGAATTTTTAAACTTTATATTTTACGGGATTAAAAAATAACGGGATATTATTCGTTATTATTTTATAACTATATTAAAATCGTAATTATAATAAAATTAAAAGTATTTATTTTAATCCGAATTGTTAATTCTAGATTAAAGTATATAAAAATAAATATATATATAAATAAGTCGCGAAGTAGATAAAATATTTACTCTACCTCTTTAAACTATTTAAATAAACTAAATATTTTATTATTTTAACTATTTTTTAATAAACCCGTTAATAGACCTATTATCTACGAATAACGATAAATAAATTAATAATAAAAATTAATAAAGCCTAAAAATACTTATATATTATAAAAGGATTTTGGTTTTAGTTAGGACTAAATTATATTAATCCTATATTTATTTATTAATATATCTTCGGTATTTATAATAAACCCTAGAAATTTAATTAATTAAATAAAGAGTTATATTTCTTAAGACTCGCGAATAAAGAATATTTTTATAAGTATTCGAGTATTTATTATATATAATCTATATACTCCTCTTTTAAATTTAAATAAATTAAGATATTATTTAAATAAATAATATAAAATATATTTATTAAACTCGTTAACGATTTATTAATATAAGTTTAAAAAGTAGTAAATATATTCGTTAAATTAAATAGTATTACTGTATATTTAAAAAGATTATATTATATTATATATAAGATATTATCTTTTATTTATCGCTTTCCTTAATTTTTATTTAATAATAAATATCTTTTAAATTAAATTTCGTAAATTATATAATATTATTTAGGCGGTCTAGTATCTTATTTATTAAAAGTAATAAATAATAATTCTTAATAATAATCTTATTAAGACCTCGGTAGTCGATATATAATTATAGTCCGTTATCCTTCTTTAAAATAAAAAGGATAGGAGTTTTTATAAAGTTTATAAAATATTTAATCTAACTCTTTATTAAACGTTATCTAGGTATCTCTTTAATTTTATTAATTTGAAGTTCGATAAATTATAAAGGGGCTTATATAATAAATTACTCTTTATATTAATAATATAGTCGTTATTTTTATATAACGATAATCGACTCGCTTCTTTATCTATAAAGATATTATTAAAATTTATAAATTTATTAGGTAGCGTAGGCGGTATAATAATATAACTATTAAAAAATATTATATTAATAATAATATCGCTTTTCCTAGCCTCGTTTTTATTAATAGGATTTTAATTAAAGGGACTAGCCTTAATATAAATTAATATATAAATAATTACCTACGTCTTTAATAATTTTATAAAATCCTTAAATAATTCTAATATATATATATTCGGCGCGATGTCGAATTATTAAATATATATATTATAGTCGGTTTAAATCTTTTTTTTATAACCGGTATATTTATAATAATAAGCGAGCCTTTTTTATTAATAAAGTAAAAGATATTATTATAATTTTTAATTTATTTTTATAAATCGGTTAACCGGTAAATAATATTATAAATATTATAATAATAAATAAATTACCCGTTTATTTATTTAAAAGTCGGTAGCGGCTCGCTTTTAGGATACTCTAAATTATATTATTATATAAATATCTTATTAATAATATTTATCTCCGTTTTTAGATCTTTATTTAATTCAATACGAATAATTCTTATATCGATATCAATTAGGTTCGTAATAACTTCGTTATTAATATTTATATTCGGTCGGGTTTTTTTTTCCTTTTATTCTTTTAAGATAAAGATTTCTCTAAGAATTTATTATTTTTTAATTTTATAATATAATCGCCGATATAATTAATAGTCTTTATTTTCTTCTCCGAATATTTATTAAAGTAATAGCCGAATTTATAATAATTAAAATATTTAATATCCTTTAGATTTTTATCGCTCCTATAAATCGTATATATTTTATATATATTTTTATAATTACTACTATTAGAACCTTGTCTCTTTATATTAGATTTATTTTTATTATCTCCGCTCTTTAACCCCTTTTTATACTTTTTCTAAAATTTTATTTAATTATTTTAATTATTATTTTATATTTTAAAGTCTCGATTAAGATTACGTTTATAATATATTATAAATAATATAAATTCGGTTCGCTTAATAAGAATATTTTAGGCTCGGTTAACTTTTTTTAAAATATTAAATCTTAAATAAGTTATTAAATAAACTATTTATTATTCTTTATTATAGAGAGGTAGTTCGGTTTCTACGGTATTGAAATAAATATCGAAATCTTATGTTAATTAATTATTCCTCTAACGTAGATATTAATATTTAAAATTTATATTTATAACTCGGTTTAAGGGGTCTTTAATTATTTTATATTTATTTTATAACTTCTTAATTTACCCCTTTAAATAGGGTATTATATATAAAATCTTTTTTTCGTTTATTTAAAAATTTACGAGTATTAAACGGAACGTAGTTTTTATATTATAAATCTATTTTTAATAATTTTACGGATTCTTCGTATAAAAATCCTATAGTTTTAATAATTATAAATTACCTTAATTTATATTAAAATCGATTTAATTATAATTTCCCGTCTAGTCGTTTTCGTTTTTTATATTTAATTTTTAAAAATTATTTTCGATTTCTTCATCTCCTTTATTTATAATAATATATTATAGGTTTTTAATATTCTTTTAAATTATAATAATAGAGGCCTTTTTCTCGAGGGCTTTTTATTTATATTTCAATTTTATAAATTATTAATTTATTATTAAAGTAATATTCTTTAATAAATCTTTTATATTTTTATTTAAAATATTAATCTTATATATCTCGTATTCGGGATAATTATTTCTAAAGAGGTTTTTTATACTTTTAATAAATTACTATCTAAAAAAATTAAAAGAGATTAAAATTATTAAATTATAATACCTAGGGTATTTATAATAATATAAAAATAAATATAAAACTTTAATAAAAGAATAATCTCTATTTTTTAAATGATAAAATTAATCTTTAAAGAGTTAAAGTAAAGGCTACGAGTTTTTTATTTCTAAAAAAAACTCTGGAGTACTAGAAATTATAATTTAATACTATAATATAAATAGTGTAACTACGCCGTATTTTTTTTATAGGATCTATATACTATATTTAATAATTACTATAAAGCTAGTTTTAGTATAATATAATAAATAGTAAAGATTCTTTATATTAATACCTTTAAATAGTATATAGTAACTCGTAGAGGCTAGCGGCGTTAAGATTCGAGATATAATATTTATTAATAAATTATTAATAACGAGTAAAGTATTAGAAGAATTTTTATATAACGATATAACTTTTTTAATAAACGTAATATTTTAATAAATATAAACTATAACGGCGATTATATTTAGAATTTAAAATACTATTAATATACTATTTATATTAATTATCTTCGATAATTATAGATTCTTGGATAAATTAGATTTATTTAAATAAAGAGTTATTAACTATTAATTATAATAGACTAGTATAGAAAATAAGGTAAATTTTTATAAAATACGGAAAATCTAGTTAAATTATAAAAGAATTATCGAAAACTTTAAAGACTCGGAAAGGGCCGATATTATAATCATTAAATATAATTAAAAAGTATATAATATTCAGATTCTTAATATTTAGTTATATTTAATCGTTTATTAAATTTATTAAATATAGGTACCTTCGTTAGTTAATTAAAAATTTAAAAATAATTTAAGCGATAAATATTTTATCGCGGAGATAGTTATTTAAAAAATTTATTTACGTCGCGAATTTATTAATAACGATTAAATAGGTACGGGTTTAAATAGTAAAATCTTAAAATAAAGATTCGGTAGGCTCGAAGCCGATATATAAATATTAACTATAATTAACTAAAAAGGGCGAGGCTAGAGTATTAGAAAAATTAATATTATTATTAAAAAACTCCGTTTTATAGAACTATTTTACCTAATTATTCTATATATAATTAATATATATACGGAGGTAGTATTTTATTATAATATTAAACTACTCGTTTTAATTATCCGTTTAAGAATAATACTTTATAAATATATATTAATTAATCTTAAAATATTTATATAAGGCCTTTTAAAACTTCGATATAAATTAAGATTCTTTATCCGAAATAAAAATATCTAGTAATTTATAAAGTTTCTATATATTCTAAGAAAAAATATTATAGGCTTCGTTTATTTCGATCGATATAATTATTACTAGGTATCGTATCTTAATTAAATAGTCTACGAAAACTAGGATATACCGATAAATAATTCCTATAAAGATATAAAATAGTAGAGGATTTATATAATTTATCGAGATATCTTTTTAATATCGTTATAAAGATAGTAATAAACGTAACTAGCCTTAAATATATTAACGGGAAAACTTAATTTTTCGGTATATATAATAATTTTTAATAAATTATTAAATAATATAAACGTTAAATTATTAATAGGCCCGATTAATTAATTCGTAATATTTTTTTCCCCTAGGTAATTACCCGCGATATTATTATAAATTAACTAAATTAAACGAAGGCGTAATTTATTAAAATTTAGAATATATTTTTTCTTTAGAAATAGAGAACTCTATCTCTATTTTTATATTTAACGAGGGGAATTCCGCTATAATAATATATTCCCGAATATAGTATTTCTAGGACTTTAGAGGCGAATTAATCGGTTTAATTAACTATATTCTATAATTAATAAATCGGGGTATCGTATAAGTCTTCGTTTAAATCGATAAATTAATTTTTATTTAATTCGGACTCGTAAAATATAAACGGGGTTTATAATTCCGGATTAATATTTATATTAAAATTTATCGTAGTTATATAGATTAATATAAGGTATAATTAAAAAGATTAGATAAGAATTTTTTAATCTATTATTAATATAACTAGAGTAACTAGGACTAAGGCTAGGGTCGTTATATTTAATAATATATTATTAATATAATCCTTAAGGACTTCTAGGGATAAATTATTTCTTTTTAATATAATTTAATATTAATATTAATATCTAGGGTCTAATTTATCCCTCTTTTTAAAAAGGTTTTTTAACCGATATATTAATATATTAAATTTACCGCCTTCTTTACTAGGCTAGTAAATAATCTTATAATTAAAATAAAATAAAAACTCGGTCTACTTTATTTAATAACGAGATAATATTTTAAATAAAGTAAAATAGTTTCAAATTTTATAACTAGATATTATCTCGATAAAAAAAGTAGATTTTTCTAATTTAAGGCGTTATTCTTTAAATATATAAATATTTACTATAAACTCTTTATTAAAATCTTATAATTATACTTTATAAAATTATACTTTTTTAAAAAATAAATTATAAAACGAAGGATATTTTAATTATTATACTAGGATAAAACTCCCTTAAATACGTAATTAAATATATTTATTTCTATTATAATCTTATAGTCGGGGTCGAAATAAATTAGGATAATATCGGAGATAAAAATCTTCTTTAAAGTATTAAAAATTATTTAATATCGAATACTTTATTTAAAAGTAATACCTTTTTTAATTAAAATTATAAATAATATAATGAGTTTATTAAACCTATAAATAAAGCGCCGATAAAAGTTAGCGAATTTTAGGAAATTTTAAATATCCTTAATATTAACTAGTTATAGTTAATTTAGGATAATATCGATTTTCTTTAGATTTATTTTAATTCCTTTAATAATAATAATTAATCCTAGGTATATAACCTCTTTAACGTAGAAATTATATTTAGTAATATTTATTTAAAGCCCCGCCTCTCGGAGCTTCTAAAGAATATATTTAATATAGATTTTATACTTTTCCTCAATATTACTATAAATTAAAATATTATCGAGATAAGCGGTATAGGTCTCGTCGAGAAATTTATAAAAAGTATTATTAATATAGTACTAGAACGAGGTAGGGTTATTATATAGTTTAAATAATATAATAAAATATTTAAATAGGCCGAATTAAATATAGAATTTTATAAATTCTTTATCGCTCTCCCTAACGCGGAGGCGATTAAAAATCAATATAATATTTAATTTAGAAAATACCTTAATATAATTTAATTAATTTAAGATTTCTAAGATTAGGGGTAAAGAATATCTATTCTTTATAATAATAATATTTAGCCCTCGGTAATTAATATAGAAATATAAATCTTCACTAGATTTTTTTATAAATAAAATAAGAAATATAATATAAAAATAATTAACCCGAATAAAATCTTTACTAAGATTTTTATTTAAATAAGGGCGGAGTTCTAGGATCTCGTTACGATTTATATTTTATAAATTAAATAACGGAGGTTATAGCCCTTCTTTAAATTTAATAATATAACTATATAATTAATACGGGGGTAAAGTATTAATATCTTTTATTAAAAAAACGTCTAAGAATTTATAATACTATATAGGTAGGATTATAATTAAATTAATATTTTTATTATCTCGATAGGTTTAAAGCTCTTTTTAAATAATAACGGAGATAAAATAAAACTCCTTATTTATTTTAAATATAACTCGGTTCTAGGCTTAATTATAAATATTTAATTTAGAGTTTTAATTAAAGCGGGGTTTAGGTTTATAATATCTAGATTTTTAATAAAACTAAATATTTAAAATTAAGATTTCTTCTAAAATACCTAGGAATCGATCGATTTTTATAAATAATAAACTAAATATAATTTACTCGTTAAATTTTATAAAATAAGTAAATAATCGAGATTAAATTTACTATTTTTAATATTAAAATTTAAAACGAAACGAGATTAAATTATAGTATTTAATTTTAGGCGTTTTTCCTTATTTAATAATAATAATAATACGACTATATTTATTATTATAATTAATTCCTATAGGAATAAATAATTAGGACTAAGACGGGGAAGACTCTTTTTAAATCTAGATTTATTATTAATAAACCTAGAACTAAAATAACTCTTTTTAAATCCTAGATTATTTTATATAAATATTAGACTAGGCTAAGAAATAGGTTTACTTCTAATAAATTTAGAACTAAATATATTATTAATAAATCTAGAGCTAAAATAATCTTTCTTTAATCGAAATTAATTATTTAATAATAACGTTATTATCTATAAATAATAATAGTTCTTTATATATTAACGACTTTTTTTAAATTAGGGTTTACTTTATATAGGTATTAAATAAAACTAAAGACTAGGATTTTTAAATTTAAAAACTTTTTTAAAATATAAAAAAGAATTTATCTTCTACGAAAACTTTTATAAAACTAAGGATATAGTTTCTTAAATAGAAATATAAAGCGAGGATTAAAAAATTATAGGAGAAATTAATAATAACTTTATAATAATAAAGATATAATAGGCCGATTATAATAAAGTATTAATTAAATTTAATAATAATAAAAACTATTCGTTTTTAATAATTATAAATATTCAAAATTATTTCTACGATATAAATAATATATCCTATAATAGTAAATATATTATTAAAGAGTCGGATAATATAAGGATAATAAAAAAAACAAAGAAATAAATATTAAATATATATAAAATTATAATCGATAAAAAAGTAACTTAATATATTAATATTAATTAAGACTTTAATTTAAATTCGGGACTAATTATTTCATAATTAATAGAAAATAATTATATATTTATTATAAAATATAAAGTCGGATTTAAAAAGCTATATAATAAACTAGAGCGAAAACTTAATTAATAAATTAAACGATATAACCGATAAACTAGAAGGTATATATAAAATTCTAGGTATTTATAATCTTAATATACGACTTTATACTAGGATTATTCTTTTTCCGCGTTTAAAGTAACTCCTCCTATAATACTCTCGTTATCTTCGATTATAATTATAATACTAGATCGGAGACTAGCTAGCTTAATTAAATAAACCTTTATATTATATTTAAATAATTTATAATAAAAATAAAACCTCTATTTTTTATAAATAATTTTAATAACTAGAGTTCTCGTTAATTTACTTTTAATAATAATTTAGGTCGAATTAAAATTTATTAACTTTCTAAATAAAAGAGTAGAAACTAATATAATAATAAAAATAAAAATACTCGTTATATTAAAGCGAGCTATAAGAGTAGAAGTTAAGAAAAATATAATAAATCTTTTTAAGATTTATTCTACTTTAGCGGGAGTAGTACTCTAACGAGGTAAATAATATTTAATTTATCGGAGTTCTTAATCGATTTCGGAGTATATATAAATATATTTATTAAAGATATATAATCCTTAATTATTAATTTTCCTTTAAGAGATAAAGGCCTATTAAATAATATAATTAATATTATATTTTATAATATTAATTAAGGATTCGTTCTTTATTTAAAAATATTCTTTCTTTTAAATAATAAGGTTAAAATATTTATTAAAAGATATAAAGTCTTATTTAAATTCTCGAATATAATTCCGAGTATCTTTTTATTTAAACGGGTTATTATATACTTCCCGTAACTTCTTTCGTTAATTAATAGAATTAATTAAGGTATAAAGACCCTCTTTTTAATAATAATTTATTAAATTAAAAATCTTTTTACCGATAACTAACTTAAGCTTTATATAAACTATCTCATTAATTATCGGTAAAGTAGCGGTTATAATTACTATATATCCGCTATATTAATATTTATTTTTAAATATTTAATTTATTTTAATCCTCTTTATATTCCGAGATATCTAGGAACTTTTCGGATCTAGGAGGCGTTCGAGATCGTAAAGAGATAAATTATTAAATATTTAAAAAAGAAGACGAGCGCAGGCCTATAATAATAATATTATTAAAAGTATTTTTATTAAATACCTAAAGCGGGGGCTAAAGTATAATTTAAATTATAATAAATATAACCTAGACTATTACCTAAATAATAATATAAATTAAAAATTATATATCTAGCGTAGGAGGAGGAGGAGGAGGCGTAGATAAAAATAAAATATTAAATAAGGAATTACTCTCGATTTAAATATATAGATAATCGAAGGTATTTAAGAAATTAATAAAGTTATTCTAAACTTCGGCGAGGAATTATTATACGCGGTCTTCGGGGTTAAAGGGTTAATTCTTTATAATAATTATTTTAATACTAAAGAGTACTAACTAGATAATTAATCTTTTATAATATTAAGAAACGGGATTAATATCTAGATATTTATTAAATTATAGGTTAGGTTTATTAAATTATAATTTAATTATAATATAAAAGTAGGTTAAAATAAAAATAAAAAACGAAAATTAAAATAGAGCTAGTTATTATCTAAATAAGAATTAATATATAAAGTATTTATTTATCTCTTATCCCGACTATATTAAGATAGAAATAGAGAGCTAGTTTAGATTTAAATTAAATTTAAAATAAATTAAACTAGGCTAAAGTAAATAAAACTATATTATAATAATAATAAATTAATCAAATTTAACTAAAGTTATATCGAATAACTAATATAATATCTTAAACGGGTATAGGTATTTAGACTAAAATATAATACTTATCGCGGATATTTTTATTTATAGTAGAATTCGATTTTATAAAAAATATTAATTACTCCGGCGAAGGTCTTTATAATAATAATTATATTTGGTTAAAAATTAGGCGGTACGTTCTTAAAGAATTTAAAATAAATCGACGAATTAAAAAATCTCTTTATTAACGTAATTTATTATATTAAAAACTAGTAGAAAATCTACGATCAAGATTATTTACTAGGACTCCGTCGAAATAAGAAATAAATTATATAATAAAATAAAAGCGAAGAAATAACTCGGCGGAAATTCGAGGGTATTGAATATAATATATATCTTCTCTACCGCCGATAATAAGGGAAGAAAATTATATAATAAATATACTACGAGAAGAGTCTACGGAAGAAATACTTTTATAAAATATTATTTTAATATCTTTATTAAAAACGTCGAAGCGTAAACTTTAATATAATATAATGAATTCGAGATTTTAAAAATATTAAAGTTTTTAAATAATTCTTTTTATTCTTAAAATAAATCTTCGGTAACGAATATTAAAATAAATTGAAGGAAATAAATAAAAAAGCGAAGACTAAAATAAAGAAATACTTTTAAATAACGGAAATTAAAATCGTAAAAATAATTACATTAGCGGAAAGTATAAAAATACTATTAAAAAAGCGAGTTATTAATTTATTCCTATTCCTTATAATCGCTATCGACGATTTAATCGTCGTAACTAGCGAAAGTAATAATAAATTAATATTTATATCTACGATAAACGAGCCTACGATAAAGAGAAAGGTAAATAAAAGATTAACTCTACTCTACTTAATACCCTAGGTTAAATATCGTAAAAATATAAAGATAGTATAAAGATAAAAGTTAAATAAAATAGTATTCTTTATAAAATATAATCGGAGGATAAATTAAAGGAGAAGTTTATTTTATAAAACTTTACGTAATTAAAGAAGAATTACGAGTTATTATAATATAATATAAAGGAATTACGGGCTAATAACGAGTATTTAATTAATTATATTAACGTATTAATTATTCGACTCAATAGAGTATAAAGTAAAATTATCTATTTATACTCGATAATTAATAATTTATATATATATTTCCTATAATACTAAGGATATCTAGTAGAATAATTTTATATCGAAAATTTATAATATTTTTTATACTCTTCTTTATAAACTAATGAGTTTAAATTATAAAATTAATTTTATAAAATAATAAAAGCGGTCGATAAACTAAATAATAATAAATAATTTAATAATAAATTTATACAGGTCGTTAATAATGTAATAATTATCTTAATTTTAATATTCCTTATTATATTCTATTTACGTAATTATAACGAATTTATCGCGTAGAGAGTTTAATAATAACGCGTAGCCTTAAACTAAATTATTCGAGGAAGAAGATATAATTTTAAATTAATATAATAATATTATCTAATAATAATACTATAATTAGATTCCCGAAATTAAAAATATTACGGGTAGACTCTAAAGTAGTTAATTTCTTTTAAATAAAATTTTTTCTTTTAATTACTAACTTATTTATTTAATTTATATAACAGCGAATTAATTTAAAATTAAAGAATTTCTTATGAAAATATTATAAATAGATTCCCGAAATGAATTACATTTTAAATAAATATTACGGGTAGACTCTAGGGCGGTTAAATTTTTATAAATTATTTACGAATATTTTAATAATTTTAAAGACGTAATAATTATAATTAATAAAGATAATTATTACGATTACGTTCTACTAATATTCTAGTATTATTATTTCATAATAATTCGTTCCTTAAAAGCGAAATTAATTTAATATCTTTTATACGAATAATTATCGCGTATTATTTTCCTTCGAAACGAAATTTACTAGTATTTTTACTTTCGTTCTCTAAAGATTATTTCTTTTATAGATATTAACGTAGTTTCTTAATATCTTTCTCGAAAATATTAATAAACGATATTATAAATACTCTATTAATAATCTATAAAATTAATATAAAATTAATATTAAAAAAGTAATACTATTTTACTAGAACGAAAATGTATAAAATATAATTAATAATTTATTTGTAAAATTAGAAATTTATTTAATAAAGATATAGAAATTTATTAAATTAAATAATTATATAAATAAAAAAGAAAGAAAGAAAGAAAGAGATATTTTAAATATCTAATTCTATAAATATTTTAAATATTTTAAATAATAAAGTATTAAATAAATTATTTTAAGAACTATTAAAGAATTTAGAGATATTTATTTAAAATAGTAAAGTATAATACGAAAATACGAAAATATATAATATAAATAAATTTTATTATCGATACGAAATAAGTAAATATAAATATAATAAATATTTAATAAAGAGTATATTGAATACTTTAGAAATAATTTTATTATATTTAATTAAT